>ERZ1026780.318-NODE-318-length-39934-cov-5.342937_pt1 | contig 39934 bp, 12 predicted proteins | sample MGYA00380126_ERZ1026780 | MGnify/ENA primary metagenome ERZ1026780 (study PRJEB33269, sample SAMEA4719762) | human gut metagenome | biome: human-associated habitat; feature: organic feature; material: feces | place: Cameroon | collected 2013-10 ... | reverse complement strand
CTTTTTCTATAGTTTTTTCGCTTTTGGTCTCACATCTATTGTAACACTACATTATTTACGACAGTATTGTGACTAGAGCATGTTGACACTAAGGTCAAAATATGATATAATAAATACATGAATATCACAAAAGCGCAGTACGCAAGAATCGAAAAGTATTTTCCGGTTCAGCGTGGGAATGTAAAAATCGACAATTACACATTTATCAACGCTATCTTGTATATTGCCGAAAATGGGTGCAAGTGGAGGGCACTTCCAGAGAAATACGGCAAATGGAATAGCATTTACCAAAGATTTAAAAGATGGTGTGAAAATGGCGTAATACAGCGTATTTTTAATGCGCTGCAGCAGGAAAAAATTATTGCGATCAAAGTAGAAGTGCTGGCTTTGGACAGTACCTCTTGTAAATTGCACCCTGACGCACATTGCGCTTTAAAAAACACGGACAACAATGTATCGGGAAATCAAAGGGCAGATGGAAGGGCGTGCAAAATTAGCGGTAAAATGATAACAACCGAATAAGCAGCTCTTACGGCAAAACACCACGGAAGAAAAATCCGTGGTGTTTTGCTTTTTAATTTTTTACATGGTGTAAATAATGCATTGCTGTAAGCAAAGAAAAAGTGAAAGTCAAATTGGACCATTAATCATATCGTAGAGAACGCCCCAACCTGTTACTCTTGACGGTGCCTTTACACAATTAGAATTTAGGTCTCCCAATAGAAAAATGCTTTTGCTCAATGTAATAGTGCCTAATGCAGATTTCGATTAACAATTGACTTGGGAACTGCCACTCGAAAATCATTATTAGCATTATTGATAATACTCAATTAGCCGTAGACTGAATACATGCTATCAACTCATTATATTTCTCATCGTTAAAAGAATCACCCTCATACACGGCAAGGCACAGTTCCTTTACAGCGGATAATATATCTGGACTTGCATCTTGTTCTAAGCCTTTTATCATTACATCAATTCGATTTTTTATCTCATTGAGGTTACCGGAAAGATACGGCTTGTCTTCTTCATCAATAAGACACTCGCGATTTTGGGAATACATCCATAATTCCTCACCTATGTCTGCGATCCGACCAAGCCAAATATTTTCTGATGCCTGTTGTTGAATCATATATTCACCATCAAAGCACTCCAACATTTGTGTGTTTACCTCAATGGGATATGGAGAAGCTAAAGGATCTATTGCTTCTTCGACACCTAAGTTTATAGCATTGTAAAGGTACTGGAATACTTTTTTGGGAAACTTAATTGCATTCGGGAGGACCTCACCAATGTCATTCGTCAACAATAAAAGCAAATAATCATATGGAGATTCTGCAAATGAGATAGAGGTGATTAGGAAAGCGTTTGTCATCTCCTCATTAGCCGGATCGTAATTCTTTACCATTATTGGATAGCACAGAAATGTATTGTCTCGATATGAGCTTTTAGGAAGAACAGCGTCGTATGTGCTCGTTAGATCTGTCATTGTAGTATTAACTTGGTCAATTTCCGCCTTCCTGGATGAAGAAAACCAAGCTTTAACCTGATATTTGTTGTAATTGGGTTCGGGTTCATGAGATAAGTAGTATTCACAACACATATAAGCCTCAAAGATGACTTTTTCTTCAAGGGTACATAGTTCCACATGTTTGCTATGATGCTCACTGTCCAATGTGAGATCATCAAAGAATTTTTGAACGTTAGGTAGTGCTGCTAATGCTGCTTTTAGGTTATATATTGCCAAACGCTTCCCCTGGTCTTCTTTTTTGATAAAACTGATTAGTTGGTCAGCAAAATTTTGGATACCATCAAAGTAATCTCGTTTTGCTTTATTAAACAAAGTTGGTATCTCAGGCTTCTTTTCAAATGGGCGGTGTTCTCTTGGGTATGATAAATACGCCACCATCATTTTATTATAGCGATTATGGATGCTGTCAAATAAATTGCCAGCCTCACCAAGTTTCCTTTTACCCAATAATTTGTGCAAACAAACTGAGCTTGCAGCCACTAAATCACAAGCACATTTACGGATATTGAGCCAATGATCAATCCATGCATATACTGTGTCAAACTCATAATTACTTTCTATAGTTTTTAACCACAGACCATTAAACTCTTGATGGAATGTTATGATTATGTTCTCCTTAGGCATTTCCTTGTGGGCGTCATTGGGAATCTGATAGGTAGCCAATAAATCGATTTGGGGCTTGATTGCATCTGAGCAATACGTTTCAAAGATAGGAAGCGTACGGCATATATCTGTCAACCGTGCGACACTTTCGTTATTACCTTTTGTAATCTCACTTGCTCTAAGCAAATACTCGACCTTTATTTTCTTGTTATCGTCGCTTACTTGTACCTTGTGAGAGTTGGTTTTGCGTTTGAGATAGCTAATGATTCTCTGAAGATGGGCTGTTACAAACGTGCTGTATTCCTCTTTGTTGCCGCAAAACGCTGAATACATTAATGACGATACAGTTTTTATAGAAAGAGTTTCAGCTTTAGCCCACAGGTCGTTTAGGGAAATCTTTGATGTTAAATTCATTAAGGGATCAATATTGTAAAGCCAATCCACAATAACCGAATATGAGTCTAAATCTGCTATGCTCGCAAAATTAATTTCTTTTAGTTTTGAATACATGGCAGAGCTTAAGCAATAGATGTCGGTTTTTGATGTTCTGAATTTCGGGATGGAATCACGTAATGTGATCATATGCTGGACGTTAGGGTTATCTGGCATCATCTCCGCCATTTTATTAAGCGTATTCAATTCCTTTTCGCAATCCTCAAACTTCGAAAACGGGCAAAGATCTGTTGCCACAAGTAGTAATCCGCCATGTTCATATGCATCATCAAACAACGCCTTGTATGTTTTGAAGTACTGCATTACGCTTCCCGAAAAAGTACCTCGAATTGCTTGAACAAAACGAGATAAGTCCGATCCAGACAACCACATATTAACAACGTTAGTATAAAAAACATCTTTGTCAAAATCGAACTCAGGATAATGCGAAAACAAAACAGATATATCCGAAGCAGATACTGAATGATAATCTCGTTCTTTCCATAAACGAATCAATCTTCTCACAGTACACCTCCTTACGGCGTTCCAATTCCATTCCACACCCATGCATCGCCAATTTGGAAAATGTTATTTACCACTTTGCCAGTTATAATTTGTCCGCCATACTTGTACAAAATTTTAACTGAACCATTGGTCAACAAATTCCAGGTTCCTTTTCGTATCCCTTGATAGATAAGTGTTTCAATTTGTGTTTTAGTAAATTTTTTCATAACCTTATTCCAAAGGTGTTTAGAAACATTATAGCAACTCTCAAAATTACAGGCAATATCCACTGACCTTAAACCAGCCGACGCAATCCCGCTGACTGACGCACAAAAGCGCACAGGAGACTGTTTTAGGCAATGGTAGACAGTATACTTGTTCACGCCGAATATTTTTGCGATCTCCTCGGCGTTATGTGTTTTTTCGTAGCTTTCAACAAGCAACTCTCTGGCTTCATTGTGCAGCATTTTGCCCATTTTTCTCATCTCCCTGTGACATATTGTACCACCTTTTGCTGTAGTTGTCAAGGGTGACTGCTATTTTGGAAGTTGCTATAATAATCATTCCCGGCACCCAATATCGCGATTCAACGGCAAGAAATGAAATCAGATCGGCGAATCGCATTCCCGCCGGAATTTTTTATTTTTCCCTATTGCTTTTTTTCCAAAGATGTGATATACTGTCATTGAATGAATGATCGTTTAATTAAAAAGGCAGATAATATCGATGCGAACAGACCAACACCAAGAAAAAAAGATCGCCATTATGGAAAAATGCTTTGCCTGCTACGCCAAAAACGGGCTGACGGGCACCGGTGTCAAGGCACTTGCCGAGGCGTGCGGGTGTACGCAGGGAAACCTGTATTCCTATTTTAAGAATCTGGATGAACTGATTGTCGAATCCACTGCATACTGTATGTCCAAGGTCGAGGACGAATTCATGGCAAAGGCGCCCACGGACCCCGTGGACGTGATGCGCTTTATCGAGGAAGTGCCGTACTGGACCGCACGGGAGCACGGCGATAAATACCGGCTCATGTATCAGATTTATACCCACCCGAAATACATCGAACACGGCAAAAAATTTTTCGAGGGCGTCAATGCCCGCTATACCGCATACGCCAAAGAGCTGGAACCCAAGCTCGGCATCCCGTATACGGTGATTACCCCGCTTATCTTTATTTTCGTCCGCGCCTGCGTGCACTACGCCATGTTCGAGGACGAATATTACCTGAAAAGCCAGATGGAGGTTCTGAAAACGGGCGTTTCCATGTTTATGGATACTTATAGAAACAATCTTTTGCGGGAGGTTTGATAAAAATGAAAATGAAAAAACGTGTCATTATGACCCTGTCGGCGCTCTTTCTGACGCTTGCGGCGGTCACCGTGCTGCTCGTCGTCAATGTCAACGCAGCATATGAAGAGTATGGCTTGTATATCGGCGGAAAGCAAGTCACGAGCAGCAACCTTTCCGGTAAGGGCTGGCGGTTTGAGCCGGATACCAACACGCTGGTTCTGAACGGCTTTGAGATCACTTCCGGCGGGCATTTTCACAAAAAAACAAACGACGGTACCACATGGGTGTATTCCTTCATCTATGTTGACGACAGCAAGTACATGGATCTGACCATCCGCACGGAGGGCAAGGAAAGCACCATCGGCTACGGTACGATGGCGGGCAATCCCGAAGTGCGCTCATCCACCGGTGACGGTACATATGAGTCATATTACGGAATCTACAATAAAAACGGCAATGTGACCATTACGGGTTCCGCAAAGCTGAGTATCTACACAAGTCAGCTCTGCATTTATACCAAACAAATGATCATCGTGGACGAGTGCCGCGCGCCTGTCTCCATGCACGCCTATGCCGTCGGCATCAACTGCGCAGATCTCATCGTCAAGGGCGGCAGTAAGTTCAACGTATACTGCGGCTATTCGGGCGGGATGGACCATGAATCCGCCATCATCGCAAGACAAAGTATCAGTCTTTATGACACGTCCGAGCTTCATGCCGATGTCGAACGCTGGAGCAGTTCAACGAAAGGCTATATCGCCGCATTATCCTGTCCGGATGGTACCGTCAATGTCTACGGCGGAAAGCTGACCGCTGTTTGCCACATGGGCGGCAAGCAGTCCGACAAATTCCCCGAGTGCTTTGCAATCCGGGCAGGGACGCTGAATATCTCCGGCGGCGGTGTTGTGGATGCGCGGATCAAGACGGCATCGGGGCAGAAGCATTACCGCGAGTCGATCACTGTCGGTCAGTATAACAGCTCGACGGGAACTATCAACTTCAAGGGGAATGGAACCCTTCGCGCCGGTGTGGAAATGAAGAACCCCAACGGCGGACAGCGTCTTTATCCGGAGCGTTTCAACCATCTGAACAACACGGTCGGCTATACGTCCGACCTGAAATTGGACGGCAATGAGGTTATATACATCGAATATACCTCGTATGAGCGCGAGGGCATCTTCCTGCATGAGTTCGGCAACAATACTCACTGGTCGTATTACAGGCATCCCTCGTTGGAAAGAAACAACTATCTCTTCTTCTTCGATCTGAATGACGCGATCATAGCGGGAACCGATTATCATGTCTATTCCGTTTCCGGCACGCAGAGTATGATGCCTTATGTCGAGAGCGGCGAGATCCCCGCGATCACCGTGGAGTCGGGCGAGCTGACGCTGTGGCTCAAGACCGATTATACCCACAACTTTACAAAGCCTATCGAGGTAAAAAAAGGTGCGACCCTTAAAATTTTCGGATTCGGCACTGCCAACGGTCTTGATATAAGGGGCGAGGGTACGGTGATTTTCCAGTCCGGTACCGTCACCGGAACGGTGCAGAAGTCGCTGAAAATGGTTGTTGAGGGCGGCAATGTCAATGTGGAGTATGACGGTCAGGCGACGGATGCCAACGGCGTCAAGGTGTGGAGACAGCCCTATGTCCTCGGCAATGAAAATGCTTCCTTCACCAAAGTCTCCCAGATTTCCGTCAGGAACGGAAGAAATTATTCCGTGTACGGGACGTATCCGATCGACGGGCGAAAGGTGTTCCTCTGGATGCAGTCTGCTGAGGAGCTTGAGTCCCTCAGCGCGGTTCCGAGCGGGTATTCTTCATCGCTGACGCTCAAAGGCAATCCCGGCAATCCCCTTTGGCTCACCCTGTTCCAGAGCATTGCCACCAATGAGCGGACTCTTTATGCGGCAACGCGCGGTATGTCGGTGACGATCCGGCCGTTTGCCTCTGCGCCGACTGCCGAACAGATGAAGGAGTACAAACTGATCTGGTCGTACAGCGACAATGGGCTGAACTGGACGACCATCGAAAATCCGGACTGCGACAGCGAATGTCAGCTCACCTACACCGTTCCGACAGGGGAATCGTGGATCAACCGCACCTTCCGTTGTGAGCTTCGCAAAACCGCTACGAATGAACAGCTCGGTGTCTATACCGCGACGCTCCATTTGGCAAATCTGAAGATCGTCAATGAAACCCCGTTCTCGGAAAACAAAATGGTTAAGCTCCGTCTGACCGAGGGAACACTGCCCCCGAACGGGCAAAATGTCACACTCGAACGAATCAGATGGTACATAAGCGATGACGGCGGGAAGACCTATAGGCTCCACGACCCGGCGAATGGCAAGGAGGTTTACAGTTTCAAGGTAACTGCCGCTTTGGACGGTCGGATCATCCGCTGTGAAGCCCGGCTGAGCGACGGAACCACACTTACCGAAGTCGCGGTCTCCGAACCGATTACCGTGAAAGTCACCGACCGCTGGGTTGAAATTATAAAACAGCCGGAGAGCATCACTATAAAAGTACCCACAGGCAATGATCAGAACATCAAGGTAATTGACAGGTATGCAACCTCTTATCAGTGGCAGGTTTCCAAAAGAACCTATCCCGGCGAGGATGTTCCCTTTGAGGATATCCCGGGGGCGAACAAATACTATCATGCGCTCGGATGGAGCACCCCGATGCTACTACCCGGACATCGGTATTACGCTTACCGCTGTGTGGTCAGCAACGAGTTCAGCGAGGTTATCACGGACGAGGTGACGCTGGAACTGCTCTTTAATCCGTATTTCTATGATATAAAAGGTTACGATACGACCATACGCGAGGGCGAAGACGCGCTCTTTGAAACCAAAATCATGGGCGGCAATCCCATCGTAGCGACCGGGGTATATTGGGAAGTCAACAAGGGCAATGGTTTTGTCCGCCTCTCCGATGTCGAGGAGCTGAAAGGGCTTTGCGCTGAAGAGAGCATTACCGAAACCATTGACGGCGTTACCTACCATACAAGGACGGCTCTGAAAATCACCAAGGCACCCCTGAGTATGAACGGATATATCTTCCGTTGTGTCATGACCTACGGTGACTACAGGACCGATATGCAGTTCCATCTCAAGGTCCTCACAGAATGCCAGCAGAACGGTCACGATTGGTCGGAAGCGACCTGCACGACGCTCTCCACCTGCTCAAAATGCGGCGAGACCCGCGGAGAGCTGCTCCCGCATACCGGCGGCAAGGCGACCTGTATCAGCGGTGCGATCTGCGAGGTCTGCGGCAACGAATACGGCGATTATGACCGGAACACGCATCCTGACGGCGCAACGGATGTCTGGAATGTGGAGGATTGGGGCGATGACGCAGGACACCACAGCAAATGGAGCTGCTGCGGTCAGCCGAAATATCCTTACGAATACCACAAGTGGGAGGAAGGCATCTGCACGGTCTGCGGTTGTATCTGCGAGCATTCGCTCAATTCCCCCGCAAACTGCCATGAACGGGCGCGGTGCCACACCTGCGGCATCGAGTACGGCGAAATCAACCCGAACAACCACGATCTTGAATGGTATGGAACATATATGAGCGGCGAAAAGGATCCGACCTGCACCGAGGAGGGCTATACGGGCGATCTTTGCTGCTACGAATGCCACGGGGTCATCACGAAAGGTGATGTCATCCCCGCCAACGGACACAGTGACAGTTGGCCGGCTACCTGCAAGGAACCTGCATGGTGCTCCGTCTGCCGGGAGCATTTCGGCGACGTTGACCCCGACAATCACGCAGAGCCATGGTCGGCAAATTACGAGAATATCACCGCAACCACGCACGATAAACACTGGTACTGCTGCGGTATGGTAAAGACCGAGCCGCACGATCCGGATGAGAACGGTGTGTGCCGATCCTGTCACTACGGGTGCGAGCATACCGGCGGCGAGGCGAACTGCATGGAGCCGGCGCACTGTGAAAAATGCGGTGAGCCCTATGGGGAAAAGAACCCGAACAGGCACGAGTATACCCAGAAGTACGCGTGTGACAACGCTACCCATGTGGAAAGATGCAAGTGCGGCGTGATCATCGGCGCCCCCGAACCGCATACCTGGGAGAACGGCTGGTGTACCGAATGCTACTATGACTGCCGGCACATCGGCGGCACGGCGACCTGCACCGAAGAGGCGATCTGCGAGAATTGCGGGGAGCGGTACGGAAATGCCAAGGGGCATACGTTCGGCGGATGGATCAAGGATGCCACGGGACACTGGCACGCATGCGCCGATTGCGGTGAGAAGGCGGACGAAGCGGCACACACCCGGGGTGACGCTGCCACCGAAACCGCCCCGCAGCTCTGTACGGTCTGCCATTATGAAATCATGCCCGCAACCGGGCATACCCACAGCTTTGACTGCGAGAATCCCGACGAAATCTACCTCAAATCTGCCGCTACCTGCCGCGCAAAGGCAGTGTACTATTACAGCTGTTCCTGCGGCGTCAGCGGCGAAGAAACCTTTACCTCCGGTGAAACACTCCCGCACCATTACAGTGATGAGTGGTTCGCCGACGGCGAAAAGCATTGGCGCGCCTGCACCGCCTGCGGGCAACGGAGTGAGGAAGCGGCGCACGAGGACACCGACGGGAACCACGGTTGTGATATTTGTCAACTGACCATCAGTATGTGCAACGACGCGAACAATGACCACATGTGCGATATCTGCGGCAAAATGCTGTCCATGTGCCGTTACGCCACCGACTGGTCGAGCGATGCATACACACATTGGCACGCCTGCGTCGTCTGCGGCAGAAAAGCCGATGAAGCGGCACACGCCGACACTGACAAAGACCATAACTGTGATACCTGCGGCAAGATTCTCAGCGAATGTGCTGACGTCAACAAGGATCACAAGTGCGACCTTTGCGGAAAGACGCTGAGCGAGTGCACAGACGACAACAAGGATCACAAGTGCGACCTTTGCGGAAAGACGCTGAGCGAGTGCGCGGACAACAACAAGGATCACAAGTGCGACCTTTGCGGCAAGACGTTGAGCGAGTGCGCTGACAACAACCAGGATCACAAGTGCGACCTTTGCGGAAAGATGCTGAGCGAGTGTGCGGACGACAACAAGGATCACAAGTGCGATGTCTGCGGCAAGAAGCTGACCGACCACGCGGGCGGCACGGCAACCTGTACGGAAAAGGCGACCTGCTCGATCTGCGGTCAGGAGTACGGCGAACTTGCGGCGCATAACTACAAGACCGAATGGTCAACCGACAAGACAAACCATTGGCATGAGTGCTCCGTCTGCGGAGATAAGAAGGATGTAGCGGCTCATATCCCCGGTGCGGAAGCCACCGAGACAACGCCTCAGACCTGTACCGTTTGCGATTATGTGATCCGCGAGGTCCTCAAATCGGTCACCGTTTCCTTCAGTGCGAACGGCGGATCGGGAACCATGCTTCCCGTTACCGGGACGATCGGGGAAACCTTTACCGCCCCCGATTGTGGCTTTCTCGCACCCGACGGCTGTCGCTTCAAGGGGTGGGCGCTGGAGGACGGCACCGAAGTCGTATCCTTTACCTTGAATTCGGATGTAACGCTGTTTGCTGTTTGGGAGAGCGAATGGGAAGCCGCCATTCGTTGGTCGCTGGAATCCGGCATGTTTGAGGATGATGGCAGTTTTGATCCCAAAAAGAGTATGACGATAGGTGAATTCTGGTATCGCGCATGGAAGGCGGCAGGTTCACCGGCGGCAACCGGGCGCACGATGTATTTCGTCGACGTTCCCGCTGACGCATACTACTACGAAGCAGTCCTGTGGGCATTGGAGCATAAGTACATCAATACACCCTATCACAGGAAACTGAAACCCGACAGCGTTATGACACGGCAGATGATCATTATGAGTATGTACGGCATATCCGGCAAACCTTTTGCGGAAGGCAACGTTCACTTTACGGATACGTACTATCGCGCAAGCTATATCAAGGCTCTTGACTGGGCAGTTGAGACCGGTATTGTGACCGATACCGTAGGCGGCGCATTCAAACCTCATAAGAACGCCTCCGGAGAAGACATTCTGCTGTGGATGTTCCGTATGTGGGGCTGATCGGTTTCACGGTACCGGATAAGGGGCGGTCAAACGCCCCGCACAGACAGGGAGGGCGCAATCGAGCGCCCTCCTTTTTCGTAAGAAAATCTCACTTAGGAATACGGGGAGGCTTGCATGACGGAATTTGTGCAACAGCCCGTTGCACAATAAAGCAAGGGAGTTACTGGTTGAGAACTACGAAAAAACGCATAACGCCGAGGAGATCGCTCGGACATTTCCGCGCACTGCTCCGGGTACCGGGAAAATGTCGGAAAATGACGAAAAACTACTCCATCTTTTGCTGATTTGCAATTTTGTCCGGCGCCGCTTGCAACCCAAAATCCGTGCTCTGATGAAAAAAGCAGCAATGCGATGGCTTTTGGTTGTGATTGTAATGAAGAAAATCGGGCTTTGGGCGACTATTTTTTATCTACAACGGATAAAAATAGAATTTTTATAAAAATATCTTGCAATTTCGGCTCTAATCTGCTATAATATATGCATCCTTTTGAATAAAGGAAAAGAGGAGGGAGACCTATGAAAACACACAAAAGAAAATTGCCCGTATTGATTCTGCTTGCAATTTTCTGCTTCACCCTGCTTCACATGACTGCGTGCAAAGACAAGAAACGGCCGGACAATCCGGATCCGCCCGATGTCATCCAGACGGATTACGGGATTGATAACGTCTATTATGCAAAAGACGACGGCAGAGAATATCTGTTCACGATTTCGGGAAATTCCTTTCTGATTTCGGGATTCAATGGGGAACAGACCGGTAAATTCGTTTATGCGGACGGTAATCTGACACTCACGTTCAAAACGGGGGACGACACACAGGCGTCCGCTGTCCTGGAGAACGGTGTGCTGAAGCTGACCTATAACGGCGGAACTTACCGCATGGTGCCGAGAACCTACTACACCGTCAGCTTTGAGGTGGACGGCGGAACTGCTGTTGCGGCACAGAAGGTTCTCAACGGCGCCACCGCAACAAAGCCGGCGGATCCGACAAAGGACGGGTATGCGTTCATCGGATGGTATGCCGATCAGGAGTACCAGACCGCATTTGCCTTCGATACCGTCGCCATCAGCGCGGATACAACGGTATATGCCCGCTTTGAGCAGCATGCCGCAGGCAGACCGGAGTACAAGGTTTCCTTCGCTTGCGACGGTGCCGTTTACGATCCGATCCGGACAGTCAACGGAATTGTTTATCAGCTCCCCACTCCGGCGAAGGAAGGTGCGGAGTTTGCCGGTTGGTGGGTCAGTGACTATCAGTCCGGCGACAAGCTGACCTATCAGTACACTGGTCAGACTCTGACCGAGGATACGATCCTGTTTGCGGTCTTCCGGTCCGCCGGCATTCCGAACATTTCCGTGGATGCGGAAACGATCAGCTGGAATGCACTGGGACCCACGGCAAGCTACCGCGTCACCGTCAAAAAGGGCGACATGGTGCTCGAAGACAAGAACGTCGGTGCCAATGAGTTCCGGTTTGACTTTGCAGGTCAGGCGGCGGGCGAGTACACGGTTACCGTGTCCTGCGACGGGCAGTCTGCCACTGCATACTATAAGAACAAGGCGCTGGATCGCGTATCCAACTTCCGCGTGGTGTCCGGGGGCGTTTTGGTGTTCGATCCCGTGGAGAACGCGCAGAACTACCTGATTACGGTCAAATGCGGCAATGCAAACCATACGCACACCGCGGTAAACAACGGAGCCTCCACCAACTATGTTTTTGCCAACTGCGATATGCCGAAGGACGGCATTGTGTTCGCTGTGATGGCAAAGGCGGAAGGGTATATGGAATCCGTTTCCTCCTATACATACTACCTCGGGCTGGATGCCGTAACGGGCGTTACGGTGGACAACGGAAAAATCACATGGTATCCGGTTGAAAACGCGACCGCCTACTATGTGGAGATTTCCAAGGGCGGAAAGGTTCTGAAGAATGCGTATGTGACCAGCGGAACCTCCTACAGCATCGTGGATCTGGATGCCGGTGTGATTTCCGTGAAGGTGACCCCGGTCAGCGCCGGTTACTACAGCGCGCCTGCCGAAGCGGTCAGCTATACCAAGACCGTGCTGGCACGTCCCGACGGCGTCACCGCGAGCGGCAGTGTCATCCGCTGGAACAAGGTTGAGGGCGCAACCGGTTACAAGGTGAACGTCAACGGCACGGCATACGACACGACCGATGCAACCTTTACCATCACCGAAGAGATGATCGGTTCCGGAAGCGCTGTTTACACGGTTTCCGTGCAGGCGGTCGCCGACGATGCAGCCAACAGTTCTCCGTACTCCGGGTCTGTCGAGGTGTATTACGCCGGCATGGGCGATGTCGTGTATGAAAACGGCGTTCTCAGCTGGGCTCCGGTCATTACGGCAAACAGCTACAGCGTCAAAATCGGAACAAAGACCTACACGGTGGACGGAAAGAACAACCGTTTCAAGGTTGCCTTCCTGGAAGCCGGTACCACGGAGATTTCTGTTTCCTTCATCAATGAAAACGGAGATGAATCCGCGTGGAAGACCATCACGGTGGATGTCTACGGCGTCGAATTTGACGTCCGCGGAGGTGCGGCGGTCAAGACCGTCTATGTGGCATTCGGCGATGAGATCACCCTGCCCGAAACCAGCCGCGACGGCTACGATTTTGCCGGATGGTTTACCTCTCCCGCAGGTCTTACCGGCGGAAAGAGATATGAAAACGTCCGCTTCGAGGGCAGCAGCGACACCGTGCTTTACGCCGGCTGGTCCGCAAAGAGATACAACGTTGCCCTGATTCCCGGTGAGGGAGGAGAGGTCGCGTCCAAGACGGCAGAGGTCACTTACGGACTTTACAACAAGCTGCCGATTGCAACCCACAGCGATCCCACCAAGCTTTTCATCGGTTGGTTCTCCGAGCCGAACGGCGTCGGTGTCCGTTACTCGGATGAGAAGGGCGAGGCGTTGATCCGCTGGAATCTGCCTTCCGAGACCACGCTGTATGCATATTTTGCAGAGACTCTGAAGTTCACCCCTATCGATAACGGAACCGCATACGCTGTGTCGCAGGGAGACTACGGTATCGGAACGCTGACCACCATCACCATTCCGACCACGTATAACGAGCTTCCCGTCACCACGGTGGAGGCGTCTGCGTTTGTTTCCTGCAATACCCTGAAGGAAATCCGGATCCCGAATACCATCAAGCTCATTGAGATCGGCTCCGAGGGCATCAACGGCATCGGCTCTGCGTTCCAGGGCTGTAACAACCTCCAGGCGATCACCATCTATCCGGTGGAGGGAGCCAAGGATATCCGGTATCATTCGGTGGACGGTGTCCTTTACTACAACAACGAGTTCACCGGCATGGAGATCAAGGCATACCCGTACGCGAAGACGGGCTCCCTGACGATCGAAGAGGGGACGACAATCATCCCGACGGGTGCGTTCAAGAGTGCGAAGTTCACCGAGGTGATCGTGCCGCACACCGTGACGGAGATTCACGCAAACGCATTCCAGAGCTGCTCCAACCTGACCAAGATCACGTTCCTGGTGGCTCCCGAAGGAGTTGCGGAAGTTCCGCTGACCATCCGGGATAAGGGCATTTATTTGTGCTCCAAGCTGGAATCCGTCACCCTCCCCGCGCGGCTGACTTCCTTCGGTGTCAATACCATTTCCAGCTGCTCCGCACTGTCCTCCATTGACATTGCCGGAAACGGCGGAAACTACACCGCCAAGGGAGACGCGGGTCGCAAGGTGCTTTGCAACGCGGCGGGGGATACCATCGTATTCTGCCCGAAGGGCATGGCCGGCGAGTTCACGGTTCCGAACGGCGTGACCACCATTGCCCCGAATGCCTTCCAGGGCTGCAATAAGCTGACCAAGCTGACGGTCCCCGGCTTTGTGACCGAGATTCAGAAGGAAGCGTTCAAGTCCTGCTCCGGTCTGGAGGAAATCGACCTGACCGAAGAGGGCTACGGACTCACCATCCGTGAGAGCGCCTTCTACAGCTGCTCCAGACTGACTACCGTGACACTCCCGAAGCGTCTGGTCAAGATGGAAGCCAATGCGTTCGGTTACACCTCCAAGCTGACGAAGGTTATCGTCAACTCCAAGGGGATTGCCTCGGGCGAGGACGGAAAGTACACCGTTGACTTTGCAGCCAACGCATTCGGAAGCATTCCTTCCTCCTCCACCGCACAGACGCTCTTCTACGTGACGCACGTGGAGCTGGGTGCGGAGGTTCCCGAATTTGAGATCACCGGCGTGTTCGGTCAGAAGATCGAGAGCGTTAAGGTGCATGAGGCGAACCAGAACTATACCGCCATCGACGGCGTGCTGTTCGACAAAGCGGTAACCAAGGTCGTCTACTATCCGACCGACCGCGAAGGCGATTACACACTGCCGGAAACGATTGTCGAAATCGGCGACCGCGTGTTCCAGGGGAAGACCGGTCTGACCGGTATCACCATCGGCAAGAATGTCAAGCGCATCGGCGTCGGCGCATTCCGCAACTGTAGCAAGCTGAAGTTTGTGAAGTTTGCGGACAGCACCGTGGGGCTGACCATTGCGGATGAAGCGTTCTACGGATGCTCCGTCATGGAGGAAATCCAACTTCCGGAACGTCTTACGGAAATTGGGGCGAATGCGTTTGCATCCTGCCGCAAGCTTGCCAGCCTGACCATTCCGGAAGGCGTGACTCACATCGGTTCCGGTGCGTTTGCAACCTGCTCCGTGCTGACCGAGATTTCTCTTCCGAAGTCGCTCACAGCGATGGATCTGAACGAGAAGGGCGAGTTTACGATATTCTCTGCCTGCCCGAAGCTCGAAAAGATTACGATCGCAAGCGACAGCGCTAATTTTGTTGCCATTGAGAATGTCCTGTATCAGAGAACCGATAAGCCGGTACTGGACGCAGACGGAAACAAGGTGCTTGATGCAGACGGTAAGGAAACAACAGAGAACGTCCTTTCCACTCTGCTCTTCTGCCCGCAGAGGAAGGCGGGAAGCACCACGGTGACGGTTCCCGACACCGTGACGAACGTTGCCGCAAACGCGTTCTACTACAACCAGGTGGTGACCGAGATTCGGTTCGGTGTACTGAAAAAAGGCGAGACGCTTACCGTTGGCAGCCAAGCGTTCGGCAGCTGTGCCGTGCTTGCGAAGATCGCTCTGCCGGAAGGCTTGAGTGAGATCCCTGCTTCTATGTTCTACGGTTGTCAGACCGTGGAGGAGATCGTCATTCCGAGCACGGTTGCGTCCATCGGAAACAAAGCGTTTTTCGGATGCTCCAACCTTAAGAGCCTGATCTTTACCGAAACGCCGGAGGGGCAGACCCCTGTGGATCTGGTTATCCTGGATACACCAAACGGCAGCAGCGATAACGGTTATACCAATTCTCCCTTCTACGGCTGCACCAGCCTGAAGAACATCGTCCTTCCCGAGCGGTTGACCGTAATCGGCAGACTTGCCTTTGGCGGACTGGTTTCCGGTCGGTACGGTGAGAAGTATATCCCGCCGTTCGAGAGCATTTCGCTTCCTTCCACGCTGAAGGAGATTCACGAAATGGCGTTCCTGAACGCGAGAAACCTGAAAACCGTAACCTTCGCCTCCGGCACGACCCTGTCGGATGCCTGCGACGGCAAGGCATTCGCTATCGGAAAGCAGGCATTCTACTACTGCACTTCCTTGACGGAAATCGCACTCCCGACCTCGTCGGAAGCAACCTACAGTATCGGAGATACCGCGTTCGCTTATACGGGATTGAAGGAGATTTCCATCCCGAAGGCGGTCGGATGGCTCGGCAGCGGCGTCTTCAACCGTAGCTCGGATCTTGCAAAGGTTGTCTTTGAAGCGGGTGCAAATCCGAAATGCGGCACCAGCCTGTTCGCTTACACTGCCGTTTCCGGCGTGACTCTGCCGGAAGGCGTGGAGGCGATCAGCAACTATATGTTCCAAGGGTGCGTCAATCTGACCTCCGTGACGGTTCCCGCATCGGTCAAGTCCATTGGCATCAGTGCTTTCGAGAGCTGTCAGGCACTTGCAAAGGTTACCTTTGCCACCTATGAAAAGGACGGAAAGAGCTATTCGAACCTGATTTCCATCGACAACTATGCATTCTCCAAGACCGGCATTACAAGCTTTAACTTCCCGACACTGGAGGGCACCAAGACCCTGGATCTCGGCAATTCTCTCTTCCGCTCCTGCATGAAGCTGGAGACGGTCGGACTTTCCGAGTCTGTTGCCGAAATCGGCACCGCGTTTGCGGACTGCTTCAGCATCCGTAGCTTCGTCGTGGATGAGAACAACGAAAACTTTTCCTCTAAGCCCGGCAGCCCGATTCTTTACAACGCAACCGGTACTGCTTATATGTACATCTGCGGACAGCTTCCTGCCGGCGAGTACGTCATTCCCGAAGGAATCGTTTCCATCGGAGACAACGTGTTCAAAGGTCAGGTGGGAATCACCAAGGTGGTGATCCCGCGCTCGATGCAGACCATCGGAAACTATGCGTTCAGCGGTTGTACCCTCTTGGAGACAGTGGTTTTCGAGCACTCCACGGATAAGCCCAGCCAGCTGACGCAGAAGGATTCGTACGGAACCAATATGTTCCGGGAATGCACGTCCCTGAAAGACGTAACGCTTCCGGCGAACATGACGGCAATCCCGGCAAATATGTTCTACGGCTGCAAGGCGCTGGAGTCGATTGTCATTCCTTACGGTGTCACAAGCATCGGTCAGGATGCGTTCGGCTACGCAGGGCTCAAGAGCGTGTCAATTCCCGCAACAGTTCAGACGATTGCAAACTATGCGTTTGAAGCCAGAAAAGACGAAGGAACGATTGCTTCCCTGACCTTTGAGAAAGAAGCGGACGGATCCACGGCTCTCAAGACCATCGGAAATGTCGCGTTCAAGTACCAGTGCTTCCCGACGGTCGAGATTCCGAAGTCTGTGACCTCCATCGGAAACAACTCGTTCTCCTACAACCAGGCGCTCATCTCCTTCACCTTTGAGGAGGGAACGCTGATCAAGACCTTCGGTACGTCCCTGATCGCAAATTGCCCGCTGATTGAAACCTTTACGGTTCCTAAGACCGTTACCACACTCGGCAACAACGATTTTGAAAACTGCATTTCTCTGAAGTCGGTTATCTTTGAGGAAGGCTCCAAGCTGACCAACGTCGGCTCGTCCACCTTCAAGGCTTCCGGCATTGAGAGCATCGCTTTCCCGGATAGCGTGACCACCTTTACAACGGTGAAATCGCCGAACGTGAATTCTTCCAATGCTCTGTTCCAGAATTGTGTCAATCTGAAGAGCGTGACTCTTGGCTCCAAGACCACTTTCCTGGCAAAGCAGATGTTCAAGGGATGCATTGCGTTGGAGTCCATCAATATTCCGGATACGGTAACAAAGATCGGTATCGAGTGCTTCAGCGACTGCACCAATCTCAAGAGCGTCAGCTTCGGCGAGAAATCGCAGGTGACACAGATCGGTCAGAGCTGCTTCGCCAACAGCGGACTGGAATCCATTGTTCTGCCTGCAAGCTTTACCAAGTTCGGCGGCGGAACCGGCTATTCCTCCACGATAGGCGGCAGCGGCAAGCAGTTCTATAACTGCAAGAGCCTGACGAGCGTAGAGTTCAAGGGCAAACTGGAATTCATCTGTGCCAGCGTCTTTGAAGGCTGCGAGGCACTGGAATCCATCAACATCCCTGCATCGGTAACGACCATCGGTAACTCCAGCTTCCTGGATTGCAAGTCGCTCAGCAAGGTGACCATCAACTCCTCCGGCGACCTCGTCATCGGATCCAACGCATTCAAGAATTCTGCAATTGAGTCGGTGACCATCCCGAAGGGAACCACCAAGATTGACAGCAACGCATTCAACGGTTGCGAAAAGCTGACTTCTGTCGACTTTGCAGCCGGAACGGAGGCAATGACGCTGGGAACCAGCGTGTTTGAGGGCTGCAAGGCGCTGACCTCCATCGCTCTTCCGGACCGCGTCACGGAGATTCCGAACTACGCCTTCCGCTATGACAGCGCACTGGAGACCGTCACCTTCAACAAGGTTACCAAGATCGGCAAGGGTGCCTTCAGCGGAACCGAATCGCTCAAATCCGTGACCCTGCCCGCAACGCTCACCGCCATCGCCTCGGATGCGTTCCTCAATTCCGGATTGGAGAGCATCACCATCCCGAAGGGAACCACTTCCATCGACGAAAATGTCTTTGCCGGCTGCAGCAGTCTTGCTACCTTCAAGGTAGAGGACGGCAACACCAAGTACGGCGTTAACATCGGCGCGCTGGTAGAGATTTCCGGCGGCGTTTCCAAGATCATCGCGCTTCCCGGCGGTCTCGAAGGCGTTCTGAACATCCCGGAGGGTGTCATCCTCGGCGGATACGCACTCAACGGTATGAGCGGCATTACGCAGGTCGTTCTTCCGGAGAGCACGACAAAGATTGAACCGCACGCGTTCCACTACTCCAAGGTCAAGTCCGTTATCCTTCCTTCTTCGGTGACAGAGATCGGAGACTACGCGTTCGCTGACTCTTCCGTTACCTCCATTGTTATTCCTGCTTCGGTCACGACAATCGGCGACAATGCATTCTCGGACAGCAAGGATCTTGCTTCCATCACCTTTGAGGAAAACTCTCAATTGACGGAGCTTGGCAGATACGTGTTCAAGGGAACTGCAATTCAGTCTATCGTGCTTCCTGCCGGTATCGTAAGACTCGGCAGCACGGATTATATCGCCTCGTACACCTTCAAGGACTGCACGCAGCTTTCCTCCGTCACCTTCCTGGGTAAACTGGTGGCGCTCAACTCCAATGCTTTCTCCGGTTGTACGGCACTGAAGAGCTTTACCATTCCCGAAACGGTAACCATCATCGGTTCCAATGTATTTGAGGAATCCGGTCTGGAAACCATCGAAATTCCGGCAGGGCTGAGATCCCTTTATGTAACCGCGACCTCCATAGACATGAGCGGCGCTACCTTCCGGAACTGCAAGTCGCTGAAAACCGTCATCCTGCACGAGGGGCTGGAGTGCATCAATACCAACTCCTTCAATGGATGCGAGGCGCTGGAGACCATTGTGATTCCTTCAACGGTTAAGGAGATCGGCAACAATGCATTCCAGGATTGTATCAATCTGAAGACGGTCATCTTTGCGGAAAACAGCCAGCTTGAGGAAATCGGATCTCAGGCGTTCATGGGCTCCGGTCTGGAATCCTTCGTGATGCCTGACACGGTCAAGACGCTTGGCAAGCAGGTATTTGCGGATTGCGCACAGCTCAAGTCCGTCGAGCTTTCCGAATCGCTGACGGAGATCCCGGAAAGGGCATTTCTGAACTGCGTTGCGCTGGAAGGCATTGCATTCCCTGCATCCGTCAGTAAGCTCGGTACGTCCGCATTCCAGAACAGCGGCATCAAATCGCTGACCGTGCCCGCAACGCTGACTTCCTTCAATTCTTCTCCGTTTAAGGATTGTGTGAAACTTGAGAAGGTTGTCTTTGCGGAGGGATGCACGATTCTTCCCGGTTCGATGTTCAGCGGTTGCGTGAACCTCAAGTCCGTGACGCTGGCTTCCACCGTGAACAACATCGGTTCGAGTGCCTTTGCAAACTGCACGTCCATCCGGGAGATCATCATTCCGCTTACGGTAACCACCCTGTACGGAAGCACCTTCGACGGCTGGACAGCAGATCAGACCATTAAGTTCATGTGCACCGAAGCCGATGCGGCTGGCTTTACCATCACCTGGAAAAATGGCTGCGAAGCGACCATTGTCTGGGGATATACCCCGGCAGAGGAGTAATCCGCAGGAAGCCGCCCGCAAAAAACAGTTTTATCATTGACCAACCCCGGAGTCGTAGATAATACGGCTCCGGGAAACTTATTCAGTGCGGTATTCGGACAGTTTTTCCTCCGCCAGAGCCGCTTGGGAACATCATCGTCTGTTTGACGGAGCGATTTGCCAAAATATTTACACTTTTATGCAAGATTGCTCTTTACAAATCGGATGGAAAATGATATAATTCTTGTATTATTATTCACTCGGCATACAATGAAAGAATACTGTTTAAGGAGGATTCTGAAATGCGAAAGAAAGTCAGTCAAAACGAAACACCGCAGGATTTGCTGGAGAATTACCGCTCCCGTATTGCAAAAGAAGGATGGCTCAAAGCCGCGCTTTGCGGTGCATCTGTAGGGTTCGGTGCGGATATTCTCTGTGCGTTTGCTTTCTGGGTCTTCGGCATCAAGCTGTTCTGGATTTGCATCCTCGTCTTTGCGGCGGTAACCGCAATTGCAATGCCGCTGTTCTATTTCTGCAGATTCAAGAACTCCCGCAGTCAGGTTGCTTCCCGTATCGATATGCTGGGATTGGAAGAGAGAATCCTGACCATGACGCAGTTTGAAAATGACGACTCCTATATGGCACGCCGCCAAAGAGAGGATGCCATGAATGCACTCAGGAGCGTCAACGCGTCCTTTGTTAAGATTGCAGTTTCCGCTTCCATGGTGGTGACCTGCTGTGTGGCACTTGTGCTGGGAGCGGGCGCAACCGCGGCATCTGCCGTGGCGAATAAATCCCTTCTGGATCTGATCCGCGAAAAGCAGGAGGAAAGGGAAGCGCCCGCCAATACTTTCCTCCTGACCTACGGTGTCAAGGATAGCGTCGGCGGAAGAGTAGACGGTGAACTGAAGCAGACCGTGAAGGAGGGAGAAGCCGGAAAGGCCGTACAGGCGGTTGCCGAAGACGGATACGTTTTCGTCGGCTGGACGGACGGCTATGAGGATGCCACCCGTACGGACGCGGACGTGAAAAAGGATGTAACCGTAAACGCCGTGTTCGTGGAGATCGAAGCCGATGAAGAGGACGATATCACGGACGAGGAACAGGGCGAGGGCGGATCCGGCAACGGAAACAGCAATGCTCCGCAGCAGCCCGGCGACCCCGGCAACAGTTCCGGTGACGGGGACGGTGAGGGCGAAGGTGCCGGAGCAGGAGCTGATTCTGCCTCCAACCAGGTGATTGACGGTTCGACCTATTACGGCGACGAATACAGCGGAAGCCTTTCCGATGCGCAGAATTCCATGAACTCCGACAGCAATCTGTCCGGAGACGATAAGGGCGTCATCGGCGACTACTTCCACAATATCCAGAAATAATTCAGGCAATTCTGTCTGCAAACCGGGAACCTGTTTCCCGGTTTGGCAATTTATCAAGAAATAAAAAATCAAGAAAGAGAAACAAAACAATGGTTACAGAAGAGAGCATCAAGCAGTTCAGCGTACAGTGCAGCCGGATTTTTGAGGAAACCGGCAAGGATATGATCGGTCAGTCCGAGGTTGTTGAAAACACCATCGTTGCGCTCATCGCCGGAGGTAACGTTTTGCTGGAGGGTGTGCCCGGCGTCGGAAAGACCCGTCTTGTGAGAACGCTCAGCCGCGTTTTCAACCTTCCGTTCTCCCGGATTCAGTTCACCCCTGACCTGATGCCCGCCGACGTGACGGGTACCAACATCATCACCAAGGATGAGAAGGGCAATTCCGTTTTCCGCTTTGAGCCCGGTCCGATTTTTGCCAACCTGGTTCTGGCGGACGAAATCAACCGTGCAACGCCGAAGACACAGTCCGCGCTGCTGGAAGCCATGCAGGAGCACACGGTAACGGTCATGGGCGTTTCCAGAAAAATGAATGAGCCGTTCTTCGTTCTGGCAACCCAGAACCCGATTGAGCAGGACGGCACCTATCCGTTGCCGGAAGCACAGATGGACCGTTTCATGTTCAAGCTGGTGGTGCATAATCCGTCCCTGAACGAACTGAAGGGGATTGTAACCATGACGCAGAAGACGATGGGCGAGGTTGCAAATGAGGCGTGCAACGCAGCGCAGCTTCTGGAAATGCGGGAGACCGCAAATCAGATTCCCGTAGCGGATGAAGTGCTGGACTTTGCCATGATGCTGATTTCCGCGACGCATCCGGACAGTGAGTGCGCGTCCGAAGCGGCGAAGAAATATGTGCGTCTCGGTTCCTCTCCGCGTGGAGGTCAGGCGTTGATTTCGGCAGCAAAGGTGAAGGCGCTGATGAACGGCAGATTCAACGTTTCCTACTCCGATATCGCTTCTTTGGCATATCCGGTGCTTCGCCACCGTATGAAGATGAACTTTGAAGCAATTGCGGAACGGATTTCTCCCGATGAAGTCATCGGTATGATTCTTACCGAAGTGGCAAAGAAGTGCAATGTTCGTCTCGGAAATGAAGTTCCGAGTGCAAACCGTGCAGGAACAAATAAGAAAAACAAATGAAAGATTCCTACTTAAACGACGAGTTTTTCAGCCGGTTGGAGGCACTTGCGTTTAATCTGCGCAAGGATCTCGGCGGATTCTTCGGCGGCAAGCATCTGGTGAGCACCTACGGACAAACCGTGGAGTTTGCGGATTACCGGGAGTATATGCTGGGCGACGATATCCGCCGGATCGACTGGAATCTGTACAGCCGTTTTGAGAAATACTTTATCAAGCTGTTTACCGATGAGCGGCAGATGCACGTGCAGATTTATCTGGACTGCTCCGGATCGATGGGAAAAGTGAACCCCCGGAAGGGCGCATACGCCGTTGCTGTTGCGGCGGCAATCGGCTACCTTGCCATCCATAACATGGATAAGGTGTCCTATCACCTCGTCAGGGGGGACCGGGCGGAAAATCCGTTCGGTACCATCGTTGGGAAAAACGCTTTTTTCCGTGCGATGAATACGCTGGATCAGACGGAGTTTGCGGATGAGGCGGAGATTTCTCCTGCCATTGTCAGTACGCCGGATATGGGCACCGGGGATGGGATGACCGTAATTATCTCCGATTTCTATTCGGACAGCGACTGGAAAAAAGGCGTGGATTATCTGGTGTATAAGAAAAAGCAGGTGCTCTTGATTCAGGTACACTCCCCGGACGAGCTGGACCCGTCATATACCGACCGGGTTAACCTGATTGATTCGGAGTCCACCGACATGGCGGACGCAAGAAATTTGAAGATCAGGATCAATAAATCCATGCAGCAGGCATTTAAGGAAGCAGTAACGGCTTTCTATGACGACATTCAGGATTTCTGCAGGCGCAGAGATGCGGGATTTATATCTTTGGATTGCGAAGAGCCGATTGAAAAAGCGCTGTTCTCCGAACTGCTGAAAAGAGGTACCGTGTCGTGAACGTGAAATTTCTCATTCCGTTAGGGCTTCTCGGCTTGCTTGGAATTGTCGCTTTGATTCTCATTTACATTATCAAGCCGAATTTCCAGCAAAAGCTGCTCTCCAGTACCTTCCTCTGGAGACTGAGCCTGAAATTCAAAAAGAAGAAAATTCCGCTCAGCAGGCTCCGCAACATTCTGCTGATTGCGTGTCAGGTGCTGATTATTACCGCCATTGCGGCGATTCTCGCAAAAACAATCCATGTCCTCAAGGAGAAGGCTACGCAGCCGGAAGTGGTGCTCGTCATCGATTCCTCCGCCAGTATGCGCGCCGGAACCGAAGAGTCCACGCGCTATGAGCGTGCGGTTGAGGCGGCGGTCAGGCAGGCGGGGGAGACCTTTGATCGGGACGGAATTGTTTCCGTGATTCTTGCAGGAAACGATAACCGGTTTCTGGTGGAGAGAGCCTATGCGGACAGCCGGGACAGCGTCGTCGGAGATTTGAGAGCCCTGTTGGACGGGGAAACCGAGTGCACCTACTCTTCTTCGGATCTTTCCTCTGCCGTTGCGCTTTCCGACCGGATTCTCAGCATCAATCCGTCGGCAAAAACGTATGTTTACACCGACAAAAATTATGCACAGAAAAACAACGTGGAGCTGGTCAACGTTGCCGATCGGTCCGAATGGAATGCAGCCATTCTCAGCGCAACCGCTGACTTTGAAGATAACTATTACACCTTCCGGATTGAAGTTGTCTGCTATGGGCGGGATCTTGACCTTGGTGTCAATCTGGAGGTTTTCGGCGTGAATGCCGCAAGCAGTGATGATACCACTGCGGGAAATCTTTCCCTGGAGGAGAGTGTTCCCTGCGCTTCCGATCAGGTGTATACCCTGATTTTCAAGTACTTCCCGGATGAAAACTATACGGACGCGGTGGAAGCGTATGAAAAGACCCTGCCTGAGAATGCGGTGTTCCATCTGCTCGGCTCCGGAGAGGGAATCACCTCCTACCAGTCCGTACATATCAGTCTTTCGGTGAATGGAGACGCCGTGGAGGACTCGGTTTCTTTGGACAACAGCTTCGATATTTATGACGGATTGAAGGAACGGATCCGGATTCAGTATTGCAGCTCCGGACAGGATCCGCTGTCCGGTGAGAAGCTGGGACCGAACGTGTTCTTCCAGGAGGTTCTTGCGGCTCTGAAGAAGAACTACGAGGCAAAGTGGGATTTTGACATTACCGAAGTCAAGCGCGGTCAGGCGCCTGCCTTGGAAGGGTACGATTTCTACATCTTTGAGCATTCGATGCCGGAGAAGCTGCCCGCAGACGGCGTTATCCTGTTTGTGGACCCATTGGGCACACCGAGCGGTGCCGGCTTCCGGGTGGAAAACCTCGTTGATATGAGCAAGAAGAGCGTCTATCTTGCGCAGGAGGAAACGCATCCGATCCTGAACAATATCGAGGCGACCAACATCACCGTCAGCCGGTATCTGAAGGTTTCGTATGATCCGGAGTACAGTATGCTGCTCTCCTATGCGGGAGATCCGTTGCTCCTTGTCAGAAACGATGAGGATGCGCAGGTTGCCGTGATGTGCTTCTCTCTGCATTATTCCAACCTCCCGCTTCTGAAGGACTTCCCCCTGATGATGCGCAACCTGTTTGAATATTTCTTCCCGTCCACCGTTGACGGCAATTCCTTCGAGACGGAGCAGACCGTTTCCGTCAACTGTCGCGGAGACGAACTGACGGTTAAGGGCTATGATACCGATCTTACCCTGACCCGGTTCCCGGCACAGCTGAAGCTGAGTCTGCCCGGATCCTACCGGCTGTCGCAAACGACACGTGCCGGAAAAGCGGTTTTCACGACCGTTTATGTCCGGGTTCCGAGAGCGGAGAGCGATATCTTCGCGGAGGAGGGAGTGATTACCGGTCCGTACTACGAGGTGGATGAGAGCGATTATTATCAGGATCTGTTGCTGTATCTTGCCGGTGCCTTGGTTTTCCTGCTCCTGCTTGAGTGGTATCTGCAGCACAAGGAAAGTAGCATTTAAGGAGGCACGCAAATGGTTCATTTCAGAATTCACTTTTCGTATCCTCTGCTGTTGCTGGTTTTCCTGTTCGGCGCAGTCATGACGGCTTTGCTGTATTTCCGGCTTTCCAAAAAGTACCGGAAAAACAGGAATCGGATCACGTCGATTGTTTTGCATCTGATTGTGCTGGCATTGGCGGCGCTGACTCTTGCCGGTACGATGTTCACCTACGAAATTCCCAACAAAGAAAACCAGATTATCCTGCTTGTGGACGTTTCGGATACGACAGAGCAGTCCGCAAGAGAGCGCGAGCGCTTCATGGAAACGATTTTGAACATGGGGCAGTATGACGGCTACAGCATCGGTGTTGTGACCTTCGGTTACGATCAGGTTTATGCGGTGAAGCTGACCGACAAGGTCGGTGAAATCATGGAGCGCTATCAAGCCGCGGAAAAACCGGACACCAGTGCAACCGACATTGCGGCGGCGCTTACCTACACATCTACGCTCTTTCAGAATCCGGAAAGCGCAAAGATTGTGCTTGTCACCGACGGAAAAGAAACCGACGAGGAAGCCTCGGCGGTCATCCGGACGGTGGCGGCAAAGGGCATCCGCGTGGATGTTGCCAATATTTCCACCGCCTATGACGGGGACGATATGCAGCTGATGGATTCCGAGCTTCCGGATTACCACCTGAAACCCGGCGCGCAGTGCAAGCTCTCGGTCACGGTGTATTCCAAGACGGAGGGAAGCGCTTCGGTGAAGCTGTATGACAACGGGAAACTGGTTGCAACACAGCCCATCACCACGACTCCCGGAATGCAGAATGTGACCTTCCCGCATACCTTTGAAGCGTACGGAATTCACGAGATTTCCTTTGTACTGGAACCGGAAAAAGACCTGCTGTCGGAAAACAACACCTATTACACCTATCTGAATCTGGAGAATTTCAACAAGATCCTGGTTCTGGAGCACAAAGCGGGTGAGTCGGAGAAGATCAAAGAGATTCTGACTGCAGAGAACGCCGGGTACAACGTCACCGTCAAAAATCTGTCGGGAGACGAGGAGTTTCCCAAGACGCTGGCGGAGCTACGTCAGTACGATCAGATCCTGTTCAACAACATTGCAAACAGCGACCTGCCGGCGGGATTTGACGAGCTGTTGTACCGCTACGTCAACGAATGCGGCGGCGGTCTGCTCACCGTCGGTGGGGCGGATATCAATCCGAACGCAACGGATGAGAATGACAAGTATATTGCACACGCTTATAACCGGGATGATATGCTGAACACCCTGTTCCAGGACATTCTTCCGGTTCAGGCGATCAACTACACACCGCCGGTTGCCGTGATGATTGTCGTTGACCGCTCCGGTTCCATGTCGGCGGTGGATGATACCACGGGCGGAAGCAAATACGATCTCGCACTGACAGGTGCGGTGTCCTGCCTGAATGCGCTGTCGGCAAGAGACTACATCGGACTGATGACTTTGGATGAAGATTATGATACGCTCCTGCCGCTGACACCCCGTACACAGGAGTCCAAAATTCTGGAAGCGATCAACAATGCAAGAGAGCTCGGTGCCACAGGCGGAACCAAATTTGCAGCCACCATTGAGCGTGCCAGCCGTGCACTCCTTTCCGTCAACGTTGCAAGACGTCACGTAATCATCGTCACTGACGGTATGCCGGGAGACCAAGAAGAGGATTATCTGCCGCATATCAAGCAATATCACGAGAATAACGGAATCACCTATTCGGTGGTCGGAATCGGGCTGCGGGAGACCGAGGACGCCGGGAAAAAGATGAAGAACATCTGTGACCTCGGCGGCGGACGGCTGCAGGCGTTTGTTGATGCAAAAGAAACCTCGGCACGGATGCGGGAGGAGCTGAACGCACCCGAAATCAAGGAAGTCAATTACGAGAAGTTCTATCCTGCCGCGACCGATACGCTTTCCTCTGTCTTCTCCGGAATTTCCTTTACGGAGGTAGAGGAAGGAAAAACGAATGCCAAAATGACGGTGTCGCTGGACGGATTTTTCGGAGTCCGGGCGAAATCCGGCGCGGAGCTTTTGCTGATCGGCGACTATGATGTTCCGATTTATGCGCAGTGGCGCTTCGGAAAAGGCATGGTCGGAAGCTTCATGTGCGATCTCAACGGCGTATGGTCCTCCGACTTCCTGTCGGGAGACGGATCGGGCGCGATGTTCATTCTCAATGTGGTGTCGGCGCTGATGCCGACGGAGTCCGTCCGGGAAAACGAGATTTCCATTACGGTCAAGCAGGACAACTACACCAACAGCCTCAGTGTTTTCACGAATCTCGACGAAGGTGAGTCAATCACCGGTGAGCTTCTGAACCTGACCGATCCGGCGGCAACACCGCTTCCGCTGGGGAGCGCAACGGTTGCCGCCGAGGGAACTCGCCTGTCCGCGCTGGACTGTTACATCACCTCGGCATTGGATGCTTCCAGCAACTACAGCCGTTGCAGATTTGTGATCAAAAAGGGCGGCGTTTACCGGTTGACACTCAAAAAGGTGAACGCAGACGGGGAGACGCTTGCCGAATATCAGACCTATCGGACCTTCTCCTATTCGGAGGAATATGACAACAATCAGGAGATTACCGATCTGACGCTGACGGAAAATCTGCAGAATCTTGCCGAAGCCGCCAACGGGAAGCTGATTGCGGACAATGAGGATCCGATGGAGGTATTTGCCAACTTCGTGACTTCTATTCCGAAATCGTTTGATCCCCGCTATCTGTTCATGATTCTCGCATTGGTGCTGTTCCTGACCGATGTGGCGGTACGCAAGTTCAAGTTCAAATGGCCGCATGAGATCGTCCGAGCTTTTAGGGACAAACGGAAAGATAAGAAAGGAGGGACATCCTCGTGAAAAGATTTCTGAAATGGCTCTTTCCGGTTGCGGCGTTCCTCCTGCTCTTGGGGCTGACGTCCTGCGGGACGTCAGGCGGGCTGGAACCCCCGCAGTCACTGGAAATTGACATCGACAATCAGCTTTCATGGGACACTGTGGAGTCTGCGCGCTCCTATCTTGTGGAAGTGAAAAATGAGAGCGGGGAAGCGGTTCTCAGCAAAACCACGCGAAAAACCTCCTATTCTCTTTCGGATCTGGAGGTCGGAGACTATGAGATCCGCGTCAGGGCAACCGGTGGTGCGCAGAACGACCAGACCTCCGCGTGGTCCGAGGCACTGTATTTTCACAGAGACTATGAGACCGGCTGCGTGTATGAGCTGTTCAACGGCAACACCGAATACCGGATCAAACGGGGCGGAAGCGCGTCCGGAACCGTGACAATTGAAGCCACGTACCGCGGGAAACCGGTAACCGAGATCGGCGAGAGCGCCTTCAAGGGAAACCGGAATGTGAAGGAAATTATCCTGGGTGAAAACATCCGTACCATTGCGGAAAATGCATTTTACAACTGCTCGGTGCTGGAGTCGGTTACCATTCCGGACGGCGTCACCTCCATCGGAGACTCTGCTTTTCAGGGATGCCGGGAACTGAAAAAGGTCAATATTCCGGCGGGAGTTGCTTCGGTACCGGCGTATTGCTTCGCATACTGCCGCTCCCTTTCGGAAATTTCCCTCGGTGAGAACACCCTGAGTATCGGAGAAAGCGCTTTCAACGGTGCCGCACTGACCGCAGTCCGGATTCCGGACAGCGTGAAGACCATTGGCGAGAATGCGTTTACGACTGCCGGGGAACTGACGGAGGTTGTCATCGGGAAGGGCGTCGTTTCCATCGGAAAAACCGCTTTCTATGACCTTCCGAAGCTGCAGAAGGTGACGTTCGCCGAGGGGAGCGTGCTGGAAACGCTTGGAGAATCCTGCTTTGCGGCAATCCCGTCCCTGCAGGAGATCACCCTTCCCGAAACGGTGACGGATATCGGTGCCCGCTGCTTCTATCGCTGTGAGGCGCTGGAACGGGTGAACATTCCCTCGACGGTTCGTCATGTCGGGACGTATGCGTTCAACGCAACCAAGCTTTATACTAATGAAGAAACCGACTATGTTTATGTGGACAGCTGGCTGGTTGCGGTCAAGAATCAGGAACTTCATAAGACCGTTACCAAGCTGGATCTGAAGCAGGGGACGGTCGGAATCATTGACAACTGCTTCTATAAGGCGCCGATTCTGGAGGCGGTGCAATTGCCGGATTCCGTTCGGATTGTCGGACAGTATGCCTTTTCGGGCATCGAAACGCTGGTTCGCTTTGAAGCCGGCAAAAATCTGGAGGTGCTTCAGGAAGGCGCGTTCGCCAACTGTACCGGGCTTTACGTGCTGTTGCTGAACCGGTCGCTTCAGGAAATCGGTGCATACGCATTTTACGGTTGCTCCACGCTGGACAATAACTCGTTGGACGGCAACAGCATCATTCCGCAGTCGGTCAAACGCATCGGCGCGTATGCCTTCATGCAGACGATGCTGTGGGGAAAGCCGGAGAACAATATCATTTATGCCGGAAACTGGGTCGTTGGTTTCGCGGAGAACGCCAAACTCGGCGCGGCGGAGCTGAAGGACAGTGTGGTCGGTATTGCGGACAATGCATTTTTCCAATGCGGGACGCTGACCTCTTTGAAGAATCTGAGCAAATGTGCCTACGTCGGCACGGCAGCTTTCTATGAATGCACGGCACTGGATACCGTCAGCCTGAACCCAAGGCTGGAGACCGTTGAGGCGTATACCTTTTATAAGTGCAAATCTCTGTTCCGTGTTTCCGTCCCGACCATGCTGCGGTCCGTCGGCAGATCGGCATTCTACGGCTGTTCCAATCTGAAGACGCTGGACTTTTCCGAATCTGCCGTGTTTGCCTCTGTCGGAGACTTTGCTTTCTACGGCTGTTCCAATCTGGAAACGGTTACATTCGGCGAAAATCTGACCGGACTTGGCAGATATTCCTTCAAAAACTGCTCGACGCTGACAGCGGTCGAGCTTCCGGATACCGTGACGGCAGTTCCGGAGCATGCATTTGCGAATTGTTCTGCACTCGTTACGCTGAAACTCGGTTCGGGCGTGACCTCAATCGGGGATAAAGCGTTTTACAAATGCGCGGGACTGTCTGAGGTTGTGCTTCCCGATTCGGTCAGAACCGTCGGGAAAAGCGCGTTTTACAAGTGCGTGTCCCTGGCAACGCTGACGCTCGGAAATTCGCTGGAGCGGATCGGAGACTTTGCGTTTTACAACGACAGCGGAATCGGATCGCTGATTCTGCCCGGAACGCTGAAACAGATCGGAAAGTATGCGTTCAAAGGACTGAATTCGCTTACCGCGCTGGTCATTCCGAAGGAGGTTGCAACGGTCGCCGGAAACGCATTCTACGGCTGCAGCAACGCAACCTTCTATATTGAGGAGGGCGCGGACACCTCGGAATGGAATCGGCGCTGGAATTCCTCCAACCGACCGGTGGTATCCGGCGTCCGGCTTGCAGATGAGGGAGGCTATGCGGCATCCCTTACAACCGGAGAGGGAACGGTGAAGAACGGAACCTATCTGTCCGATCAGATCACGCCGATTGCGGATCCCACGCGCGCGGGTTATACCTTTGCGGGTTGGAGCCGCGAGGACGGAACGCAGATCACAACCGGGCAGATTTCCGGAATGCCGGCGGGAACGCTTCTGACTGCGGTCTGGGTCCGGGAGGAATGACAAAAGATCCGGGCGGTGCGGTTTGGCACCGTATCCGGATCTTACGTCCGTAAACACATGACAAATCAAATGTGCAAACAAAGGCTTTTCGTAAAAAGCAAAGAGGAGTGCCATGAAAAAGTTTCGTATTTTTCTGTTGCTGTGCGTTTTGGCTCTTACCATTGGAACGATGGCGGTGGCGTGCAGGAAAAACCCGGACAATCCGACGCCGGGGGAGCAGGTCAAGCTGACGCTGGTTGCCAACGACGGCAGCGAGGCAACTATTGAAGAGATTGAAAAGAACCAGTCCTACACGCTTCCGACCCCCACCCGGAGCGGGTATGCCTTTTCCGGTTGGTATCTGAAGGAGGACTTCAGCGGAGACGCAGTCACCGAGGTCAAGCCGGACGCGGATCTGTCTGTTTATGCGAAGTGGGACAAGCTGTATACCCTGACGTTGGATCCAAACGGCGGAACGCTTTCCACCACCAAGCTGGAGCTGAAGGCGGGTGAAAAGCTTGCCGACCGGCTCGCATCGCTGACGCCCACCAAGGAGAACTACCGGTTCGGTATGTGGCTTCTTGCCGGAGAGGAGCTGGGCGCGGATGCCGTTATGGGAAGCGCGGATATGACGCTGGTTGCAAGATATCAGACCAAGTATTATGTCCATGTGTTCCTGCAAAATGAAACGCTGGACGGCTATGCGGAAACCCCCGAGGTAAAAGAGAATTACGCATACGTCGGCGAGGAATTCACCGCTTCCGAGGAAATCTCCGGATATACGGTAACAGATACCGCTGACAGCGTTTCCAAGCTGGTCATTGCGGACGATGCCGCCAAAAACGTATTCCGGCTTTACTTTAACCGGAATTTCTATTCGCTGACCTTCGTTTCCAACTTCCCGGACGGCTCCGGCGAGCAGAGAAAGACCGAGCGTCTGGTTTACGGCATCAAAACGGCACTGCCCCTTGTCACTTTTGACATGGACGGGTACTTCCTGGAGGGCTGGGCGCTGAGCGCAGACGGCGAGGTCAAATATTCCTCCCATCTGATGGACGGACGTCTCTATAACGGAACCGCGCCTGCTGTCGAGGAGTTGACAGTGGACGGCGATATAACGCTGTATGCGGTCTGGAGCAAGGGATATACCGACCTCTTCGGCGGAAGCGACATTTTGTACGTATCCAACATGGAGAAGAATACGGTATACCTGTGCCGTGCGGATATTTATTTCAAAGGAATCCTGAACAAGAACGTGATCCTGTTCCCGGATGCCGGCATGGAGTTCCCGGAGGGCAGACTGAACTCCGACGGCGAGACCTTCCTGTTCTGCGACGTTTCCCGTGAGGAAGTTGCGGCAACGCTCTATGAAATGGGAGCAGGGAAGGGACTGAACGAACTGATTAAGGTTTATCTGGACCGGGCAAACGGCATCACCTATTCCGTCAAAAAGGATGAAGCGGATACGGCGACCTCCGACTCCAAGGGTGAGTTCTACTTTGACGAGGACGGATACATGGTGGCAACCTTCACCGAGGGCGAGATGAAGGGGCAGAAGATTACTTTTGTGCTCGGAAACATCACGGTGGAGAGCCAGAAGAGACTGGCATTCCAGATCCGGAATGAGAGCGAAATCGCACTTGGACAGATTCTCTGCTTCACGGTAAACGAAAACAGGATTGTGGTCAACGTTGACGATAACGGGAATCCTGTCGGAGATCTGACGCTCAACGGCTTCGGCGTTGCTTCCTACAACAAGGGTGGCTCGACCGCTTCCTTCTACTATACCTACGATGCAGAGAACCGGACCATCACACTGATGGATTCGCAGGGATCCGTGGCAGGTGTGCTCCGTCTGATGGAGATTGACGGCAAGCTCGGGTATATGATCTACAACGCTTCCGCTGATGTCAGCTATACGCTGGCGGACGGCTCCGTGCTGAAGCTGGACGGAATCCGCACCGCGACCTATACCAAGGGAGGCAAGACCGTTTCCGGTTTCTTCTCCGAAAAGAAGTCTGCTCTGGGTGGAACCATCCTGTCCTTTACGGATGCGGACGGCGTTCTGCACAACTTCATGATTACCGTGACAACGAAGGATGTTCTGGTGGATCCCACCAACCCCGACGGCGACACCAAGCAGGAACAGGTTACCACGGTGGAGGTGCTGTCTGCGGTTTATACAGAGTACTATTACAAGGATGTGAAGGGTACTTACTATGCACCGCTCTTCGTCTTTGACGGCAAGGATTACAGCACGGTGACGGTGTACGGCTACAATCAGAGCAAGGAATTCCATAAGATTGCAGTCGGCACCATGACCTACAACAGCGCAACCGATACCTACACCTTTACCCTGACCGATCACATCAAGCTGCCGGAGGGTGTGGAGGTATTCAACACACCGATTGATTTCTCCAAGCTGAAATCCTGCATCCTGATGCTGGATTCGACCGCGACCTCCTACAGCATCCATTTCTGGCTGACGTATACGGATGAGGTCGAAACGGTTGACAACACGGCGACTTACACCGGAAAAGACGGTGACAAGCTGACGATTGTTGCCGGACTTGCACTGTATGAGGCTGACGGAAAGAAATCCCTTGGCACCTGCTCAGTGGAGGATGGGCTTGCAACCGTTGCATTCGCAGACCGGACGCTGTATTTTGATTTGAACGATGTGATTAAGTCCTTCGTTGTGTACAAAACGACCACAACGGTTTATTATGTGGTGGAAAAGGACGGCACGATCAACCGTCAGCTGTATCTGGTTGTGAACCCGAAGACCGGCGCAACGTACAACGTTGTCACGGTCGACGGCGAGACGCAGACGGTCAAGACCTACGAGGGCACCTTTGCCGAAACCGGCAGAACCTCTCTCACCGGTTTCCCGATTTACGTCTTCGTTTCCGAAGAGGAGAAGGAGTACACGGATGAGCCGGCAGTCCGCTTTGAGGCACTGGCGCGTACCGCGTCCGGTAAGAATTATCTGTTCCTTTATGACAAGGAATATGAAGGGAGCTTCGCTTCTGCAAATACCAAGAACGGGATTCTGAAGCTGGACGGATTCGGCTTTGCCGCAACCTATACCGACGATGACGGCAGAGAGATCGTCGGTTTGTATCAGAAGAACGGCGACAACGTGCAGATTTCCATGTCGGAAGGGATCTATAACTTCCTCGTGCAGTACGGCACCTGCTATCTGCGGAGCGAAGAGTACGGAAAGACCTATCTGATCGCGGACAACCAAGTGTTCGAGGGCATTTATGCAACGTTGGACGGTCTTGGCGGCGCGACCGTGTTCCGGATGGAATCGGACGAAACCGGAACCGATCCGAAAACCATCAACATTGATGCAAACGCAACCTACACGCTGAAGGACGGCTACATCCTTCTGACCTACAAGGACGGTTCCACCGAGCATACGCTCAACTGCAAGGTCGGTTCCATGAAGATCGGAAGCAATGCCTACAATGCGTTCCACGTGCTTCACGAGGAGGTTGTTCACACCTATGTCAATGAGGATGACTGGTCGGTACTCCTGCTGAACAGCGACGGAACCGCCACCAAGTACCTCATGGACGGAAAGAAGGAAACCGGTACCTATTCGCTGATCACCGAGTCGCTGCTCTACTACGTCAACGATGCCGCAACGGATGCATTCATCTATGTCTACGATGCGGAAAAGGGAACCGCAACCCCGCGCTCCTATACGTCCATCGCGTATTACACCAAGGAACTGGAATCTCTCCTGTTCTCCAAGTACGGATTTGCAATCTTCAACAACAACGTCAGATACTACTATACGATTGATGATGACGACAACGTAACGCTCTTCCACCTGGACGAAACCGCTACGGACAAGAACCGGTACGGTTACATCGAGGAGAACTTCGGAAAACTCTCGGACATCAAGGAGTACAACAACAAAACCTACTACAAGAACGACGGATTTGCCATCAGCTTTGTCCGCGAGGAAGAAACCAAGGGGCTGTACCCTGTACTGGTGGATTCCAAGACCGAGCTTTACGCGCCGATCGAAAAGCTGACCTTCGCTCCTTCCGGCAGTGACGAATTCTCCGTTTCGGGAACCGTTGTCATCAACGGAAAGAACTACTCCTGCACTGTTGTCAGAAAGGTAACGGACGGAAAAACGGAAACCTACCTGACCATCGGTTATTTCCGCTTTGACATTACCATCAGCTACCAGGGAACGGGCATTGGAAACAGCTCGGAGAGCACCTATGCGGTCACGGGCCTGTCCTATGTGATGACCATGCCTTCGTACAACTACCTGTACTACCTCTACTACATCTACCAGATGATGGGCTCCAGTGCCGCAAGTCAGTTCCCCAACACCTACGGAACCGTCACACTCTGCACCGAGTACGGTGAGGACGGAAAGGCAACTTCCAGCTATCTCAATGCGACCTTCGGGGAGAACTCCAAGTATCTGGAGAGCGACGGAACGAGGATGGCCGAGGTGGATCATGCAGAACTGGTTTCGCTCGGCAACAACTATTACCGCGCAACCTTCAAGGGAAAGGACAACTACACGTATTCCGTCATCCTTACCCGCCGCGCATTCTCTGTCTTCCAGACCTACGGCTACAGCGTTTATGCCCTGCTCCGGGAGGAGACGGTGGAGGCAAACGACGGCTATCAGGTAACGGTCAACCGTGTCATCGCGTCGGATATGAACGTTTCCTCCGGGGCGTACTTCTCCTTCGGACTTTCCAAGGACGGGGAGGCTTTGAATGCCGACAACGTCATGCTCAATGACGGAAAGCTCTACTATGTTGTCCGGGAGAAGGATGAGAACGGAAAGGTTACATCCACCGCATACTATCAGCTGGATCTGAAGGAAAAGAGTTCCGAGATCATCGGCGGAGAAGACAAGAAAGAGGATCAGCCGCTTCCCGTATACGAGAGCGCAACGGTCACAAAGACCGAGGCAACCACGGTTTATACGGCGGATGCCGGTTACTATGTGGATATTCTCCCCGGGAACAAGGTTCTCCTGATGGCACAGAGAGCCTCCAAGGATGTGGACGGCAAGCCGGCATACAACTCCATTCTGATTGCGGAGTGCACGTATGATGCCGAAACCGGTGTTTACACCCTCAAGGCAACCAACGACTATACCTACACGGTTAAGGTGACCGACGGCGTTGCGACCGTGACTGCGGAAGCAAACGCAAAAGAGGAAGCCTGAATCATCGGAAATCCGATGAAAAACCAAGCGGCGCCTCCGGGAATATTCCCGGAGGCGCCGTGTTGGTTTGTGTCAATCAGTACCGCACCTCGCCGGTGAAAATCAGTTTCGCATCGCCCGTCAAGGTCACGACTCCGTCCGTAGTATAGCGGACAGTCAGGATTCCGCCCCGAACCTTGACCGTGATATCCCTGTCCTTTTCGCAATACCCGTTTTCCACCGCCGCGACCACGGCGGCACACGCGCCGCTGCCGCAGGCAAAGGTTTCACCGTTGCCGCGCTCAAACACGCGCATTTTCAGCGTCACGGGATTGACAACCCGCACGAATTCGGTGTTGACCCGCTCCGGAAACTCCGGTGCGTTTTCAAACGCGGGACCGAGCTCCCGGAGCGGGAGCGTATCGATGCGGTCACAGAAGGTGACGCAGTGCGGGTTGCCCATGGAAACGCAGGTAACGCGGTATTCCTTCCCCAGAACCGTGAGCGGTACGTTGACCGCTGTTTCTCCGGGAAAGGTGCAGGGAAGTGCCGCAGGGGTCAGCACCGCGCGCCCCATGTCAACGGTGACGGAGGATACCGCCCCGTCGGTGAGATAGAGCTTCAGCCGGCGCACACCGCCGTCGGTCTCCACGCGGACCGTGTCTCCCGAAACATAGCCTGCGTCATGCAGGTATTTTCCGACGTTGCGCAGGCTGTTTCCTGCAATCTGTCCGCGGCTTCCGTCCCGGTTGAAGACCCGCATCCGGCAATCCGCAACCGGGCTTTTCTCCAGGAGCACCAGCCCGAAAGCACCGATCCCGTAATGCCGGTCGCACAGGGTGATGCTCAGGGATTCCGGGCAGGTGATGCTGCCGTCAAAATTCTCCGCAAAGATATAATCGTCTCCGGTGGCTTCCATTTTGGCAAAGCGGAGCCATGCGCGTTCGGTCCGCATATGGTTCAGATCCACCAGCTCCGTGTTGTCGCACCGGTAGCCCGCCGCGATGATGTTCGCTACCGCGCTGGCGGTGTCCAGCGAGGTAAAGCAGGGGACTCCCGCCTGCATGGCATGGCGGTGCAGACTGACATAAAGATTCACGGTGGAGTCATATGCCGCGCCGGTATAAACGATATAGCCGATCTTTCCGCTGTCCAGCAGCGCGGGGACGCCGTCCCCCTCGGCAATGGAAGGAACAACCGTGACATCCATGCCGAGCGATCCGATTGCCGCAGCGGTATCCGGTGTGGCATACAGGCGCATTCCGAGCATCTCCAGCTTTTCCGCGAGGGCAAGCACCTCCGTGCGGTCGTGTTCTTCCACACTGAGCAGGACGCCGGTTTCTTTTCCGGGCGTTGGTGCGGCGAGGGAGAGTCCTGCCGCCGTCAGTCCCTTGAACAGCGCTTCGTTCAGCGTTCTTCCGATGCCGAGCACCTCCCCGGTGGATTTCATTTCCGGTCCCAGGTAGGAATTGGCATCGGTCAGCTTCTCAAATGAGAATACCGGCACCTTGACGGCAAAATACGGCGGGGCTTTGCAAAGCCCGGTTCCGAAGCCGAGATCCCTGACCGCAGTTCCGGTCATGACCTGCGTGGCAAGATCCACCATCGGGACACCGGTTACTTTGCTGATGTAGGGAACCGTGCGGGAGGCGCGGGGGTTTACTTCGATGACATAAAGCTCGTTCTGCCAGATCAGATACTGGATATTCACCAGCCCCTTGGTGCCGAGCGAGAGCGCCAGCTTTTCGGAGCATTCGATGATGCGGTGCATCATGATGTCGCTGATGTTGTAGGGCGGGTACACGGCAATGGAGTCCCCGCTGTGAACGCCTGCCCGCTCGATGTGCTGCATCACGCCGGGAATGAGTACGTCCCTGCCGTCGGAGATGACGTCCACCTCCAGCTCGGAGCCCATCATGTACTTGTCCACCAGCACGGGGTTCTCAATTCCGTTCTGCAGGATTCGTCGCATATAGCGCCGCAGATGTTCCTCGTTGTGCACGATGGTCATGTTCTGCCCGCCGATGACGTAGGAGGGGCGCAGCAGCACCGGGTAGCCGAGGCGCTCTGCCGCAGTCGCGGCTTCTTCCTCGGTCAGCACGCCGCAGCCCCGGGGACGCCTGATTCCGTATTTTTCCAGCAGGGTGTCAAACCGTTCCCGGTCTTCCGCAATGTCGATTCCCTCCGCAGAGGTGCCGAGAATCGGGATGCCGTGGCTGTCCAGGAATCCGGTCAGGCGGATGGCGGTCTGCCCGCCGAACGCCACCACCACGCCAACGGGCTTCTCCACTTCAATGATGTTCATCACATCCTCCGCACAAAGCGGCTCGAAGTACAGCCGATCCGCCGTGTCGTAGTCCGTGGATACGGTTTCCGGGTTGTTATTGACGATCACCACGTCATAGCCGAGTTTTTTCAGCGTCCAGACGCAGTGCACCGAGGAGTAATCGAATTCAATTCCCTGTCCGATCCGGATCGGACCGGATCCCAGCACCATTACGCAGGGCTTGCCGGAGCGCGCCAGCTCCCGCGCTTCGCAGACGCGGTCGTAGGTGGAATAGAAATACGGGGTTTCGGCGGAGAATTCCGCGCCGCAGGTGTCCACCATTTTGTAGGATGCCGCAAGATGCGGGAGTTCCTTCACGCCCGCAATCCGCCGGATGGCGGAATCCGGATATCCCATTTTTTTTGCGGTCTCGTAAAGGGCAGGGGATAGCCCGTCTGCCAGTTCCTTTTCCAGATCTGCCAGATGCTGCAGTTTGTCAAGGAAGAAGCGGTCGATGCGGGTGATTTCGTTGATTTTTTCGGGGGTGACGCCGTGCTTCAGTGCTTCAAATACCGTGAAAAGCCGGCGGTCGTCCCGGTCGGCAAGGCGATCCTCCACACTGCGCCCGTCTACGGGGGCGGCGTTCAGGCTGTCCAGCGAGATTTCCGCTCCGCGCACCGCCTTCATCAGTGCCGCCTCAAAGCTTGTGCCGATTGCCATCACCTCGCCGGTGGCTTTCATCTGGGTGCCGAGCTTCCGGCTGATTCCCGCAAACTTGTCAAACGGCCATTTGGGAAATTTGACCACCACATAGTCCAGTGCCGGCTCGAAGCAGGCGCAGGTTTTGCCCGTGATGTCGTTCCGAATTTCGTCCAGCGTGTAGCCGAGCGCGATTTTTGTGGTGATCTTGGCAATCGGATATCCGGTCGCCTTGCTGGCAAGTGCCGAGGAACGCGAAACACGCGGGTTGACCTCAATGACCGCATATTCAAAGGAATCCGGGTTCAGGGCGAACTGGCAGTTGCACCCGCCGACGATTCCGAGGGACGAGATGATTTCCAGTGAGGCACTGCGCAGCATCTGCAGCTCTCTGTCCGCGAGGGTCAGTGCCGGCGCTACCACGATGCTGTCCCCGGTATGCACGCCGACGGGATCCACGTTCTCCATGCTGCAC
>ERZ1026780.317-NODE-317-length-40011-cov-10.959280_pt1 | contig 40011 bp, 36 predicted proteins | sample MGYA00380126_ERZ1026780 | MGnify/ENA primary metagenome ERZ1026780 (study PRJEB33269, sample SAMEA4719762) | human gut metagenome | biome: human-associated habitat; feature: organic feature; material: feces | place: Cameroon | collected 2013-10 ... | reverse complement strand
AATACCTGCCTGTCACGCAGGGGGTCGCGGGTTCGAGTCCCGTCCGTTCCGCCACTTATTAAGAAGCCTCGAGTTAACGCTCGAGGTTTTTTTTCGTCTGTATATCTATTATTGCCAGAATCGCAAAAATCCTCTGCATTTTACGCTCTTTTTCCTCAACAGTCTGAAGCCCATAATCACCTCAGTTAACGAAAATAGCATTAAAAGAGGCATATTATGGCTATCCCTGCATTTGGTTTAGGTACTTTCCGTCTGAAAGACGACGTTGTTATTTCATCTGTGAAAACGGCGCTTGAACTTGGTTATCGCGCAATTGATACTGCACAAATCTATGATAACGAAGCCGCAGTAGGTCAGGCGATTGCAGAAAGTGGCGTGCCACGTCATGAACTCTACATCACCACTAAAATCTGGATTGAAAATCTCAGCAAAGACAAATTGATCCCGAGTCTGAAAGAGAGCCTGCAAAAATTGCGTACTGATTATGTTGATCTGACTCTAATCCACTGGCCGTCACCAAACGATGAAGTCTCTGTTGAAGAGTTTATGCAGGCGCTGCTGGAAGCCAAAAAAGAAGGGTTGACGCGTGAGATCGGTATTTCCAACTTCACGATCCCATTGATGGAAAAGGCGATTGCTGCTGTTGGCGCTGAAAACATCGCTACTAACCAGATTGAACTCTCTCCTTATCTGCAAAACCGTAAAGTGGTTGCCTGGGCTAAACAGCACGGCATCCATATTACTTCCTATATGACGCTGGCGTATGGTAAGGCCCTGAAAGATGAGGTTATTGCTCGTATCGCAGCTAAACACAATGCGACTCCGGCACAAGTGATTCTGGCGTGGGCTATGGGGGAAGGTTACTCAGTAATTCCTTCTTCTACTAAACGTAAAAACCTGGAAAGTAATCTTAAGGCACAAAATTTACAGCTTGATGCCGAAGATAAAAAAGCGATCGCCGCACTGGATTGCAACGACCGCCTGGTTAGCCCGGAAGGTCTGGCTCCTGAATGGGATTAAGCCTCTCTGACAGCTCCTCCGGGAGCTGTTTTTACATGCTCGCTAAGGAAATCGATAAAAGCCCGGATGCGCGTACTTACCGCACGGTCGCTGTAATAGACGGCACTGAATGGCATTTCCACTGGCAACACTTTATCTGCCATTAACTCCACCAATTCTCCGCGAGCGATTTCTTTGTCGATCATGTAGTCGGACAAACACGCAATCCCGTTGCCACTCAGGCAAAGCTGTTTCAGTGTTTCCCCACTATTGGATGACAAACCGTACTTCACCTCATGTAATTGTCCATCACTACAGGCTATCGGCCAGGTATTGAGGGAAGCGGGTTCAGTGAATCCCAGGCAAACATGTTGCTTTAAATCGTCGATCGTTTCTGGCTTCCCGTAGCGGGAAATATAATCGGGGGAGGCGATAATTTTTCGATAACTGTTAAATAACGGCCTGGCACGTAAGCTGGAATCCGTTAACGTACCAGCGCGTATCGCGACATCCACTTTTCTTTCGATCAAATTAATAATCGTTTCGGAGGAGACTAGCGACAAAGTGACTTCCGGATAGCGTTCACGGAAAGGCTTAATTAACGGCATCAGAAAGTGCAGCACCACTGGAGTTGCGGCATCGATCCGTAACAGTCCACGCGGTGTATTACGCGTCTCCATAATTTCTGATTCTGCCGCTGCCATCTCCTGCAAAATTGACTGTACGCGACGAAAATAACGCTCGCCTTCTTCCGTCAGGCTAAGTTGTCGCGTGGTCCGATTAAGCAGGCTAACGCCAAGTTTCATCTCCAGCTTTTTCACCGCCCGGCTTACCGCTGAGTTTGCTTGCCCTAATTGTTCCGCTGCCCGGCTAAAGCTGCCGCTTTCGACGACCGAAACAAAAATGGCGAGTTCTTCCGACGTGGCTTTCATTTTTGCTCCTGTTGCAAAATAGAAGAGATATTTTGAATTTATTTGTCATTAAACCATCAGGATGCGTGATATGTCATGCGATTTAATGTTCTCCATAATGAGCAAAATTCTGACCGGTGTAAGCACTTGCTTACATAACAATATACAATTGCTCGTTGAAAGAGTGAGCTAAAATCCCTATAACAGTAGAACCCTCCCGAGTGCGGAAGGGTTGACGTAATAGAGGTTTCAAAGTCAAAAGTGCGAAAAAACACCTATGCCATGCGCTATGTTGCCGGACAACCTGCGGAAAGGATCTTACCGCCGGGGTCTTTTGCGAGCATCGGCCAGGCATTACCACCTGGGGAACCGTTAAGTACCGAAGAGCGTATTCGGATCCTGGTGTGGAACATATACAAACAGCAACGCGCTGAATGGTTGTCGGTATTAAAGAACTACGGCAAAGATGCACATCTGGTGTTATTGCAGGAAGCGCAGACAACGCCAGAGTTAGTACAGTTTGCGACCGCTAACTATCTTGCCGCCGATCAGGTACCCGCTTTCGTGCTGCCACAACATCCTTCTGGCGTAATGACCCTTTCGGCGGCACATCCAGTGTATTGCTGCCCGTTACGTGAACGAGAACCCATTTTGCGTCTGGCGAAGTCGGCACTGGTGACGGTCTATCCATTACCTGACACCCGCCTGTTGATGGTGGTTAATATACACGCCGTCAACTTCAGTCTGGGCGTGGATGTCTATAGTAAGCAGTTACTTCCTATTGGTGATCAGATAGCTCACCACAGCGGCCCGGTCATTATGGCGGGAGATTTCAATGCCTGGAGCCGTAGAAGGATGAACGCGTTATATCGCTTTGCGCGGGAAATGTCGCTGCGCCAGGTGCGTTTTACCGATGATCAGCGCCGTCGGGCGTTTGGTCGCCCGCTCGATTTTGTTTTCTACCGTGGTCTGAACGTCAGTGAAGCTTCTGTACTGGTTACGCGCGCTTCCGATCACAATCCGCTACTCGTTGAATTCAGTCCCGGCAAGCCTGATAAATAAGGTATGTCAGGTCTGCCACAGGGCAGACCAACGTTTGTCGCTGCGCAAAACGTGAGCACGGTGGTGGCGTATGACTTATCTGCCCACATGCTGGATGTCGTGGCACAAGCTGCCGAAGTCCGGCAACTGAAAAATATCACCACCCGCCAGGGTTATGCCGAAAGTCTGCCATTTGCCGATAACGCATTTGATATTGTTATCAGCCGTTATTCTGCCCATCACTGGCATGATGTTGGTGCAGCACTGCGTGAAGTGAACCGGATATTGAAACCTGGCGGTAGGCTGATTGTGATGGACGTAATGTCTCCGGGCCACCCAGTGCGCGACATCTGGTTACAGACGGTAGAAGCATTACGCGATACCTCTCACGTACGAAACTACGCCAGCGGTGAGTGGTTGACGTTAATCAATGAAGCCAATCTGATAGTTGATAATTTAATTACAGATAAGTTACCGCTGGAATTTTCTTCATGGGTCGTGAGAATGCGTACGCCAGAAGCGTTAGTAGACGCTATTCGCATTTACCAACAGAGCGCATCGACAGAGGTGAGAACGTATTTTTCCTTGCAGACTGATGGCTCTTTCACCAGTGATATCATCATGGTAGAAGCACATAAAGCGGCATAAATAAAAAAGGCACCGGGGGAATCGGTGCCTTTTTATTATCTGGTTTGTCAGGAATCTGGCATGTTGTTGTTTTTCACAAACAACGTCAGCTTGTCGCCTGGTTGCAGATTCGCAGTGTCGCTGTTCCAGCGCATCACATCTTTGATGTTCACGCCGTGGCGTTTAGCAATGCTTGAAAGCGAATCGCCTTTGCGCACACGATACGTAATGCTATCGCTGTTGTTTGCCAACCGCTGTGCGCTACTGCCTGCACCAATCGTCAAACTTTGGCCTGGCTTCAGCTTAGATCCGCGCAGTTTGTTCCACTGCTGCAAATCTTTGGTGCTTACGCCGAGACGTGAAGCGATGCTTGAAAGCGTGTCGCCAGAGCGTACGGTGTAAACACGGCTGTTAAGCGGCGTATTGTCGGCAACCAGCGTCGACTGTACAGCAGCAATTTCGCCTGAAGCGAGAGATTCACGCAGTTGATCTGCATGCTTCTTTGGCACCATCACGTACTGCGGCCCACTTGCGCCCAGCGTGGAGCCTTTCACGCCAGCGTTGAATGTCTTCAGCTTGCTGACGGAAATCCCCGCCATATCTGCAACCTTCGCCATTTCAACCGGGCTACTCAGGTGCACACGCGCCAGAGCACGGCTTTCATCGGTCGTTGGCAGACGTACGCCATAACGCTTGCTGTTTTTGAGAATATCACTCAATGCCAGCATTTTAGGCACGTACTGCTTCGTTTCCTGCGGCAACGGTAACGACCAGAAGTCCGTGGATTTCCCACGCGCTTTGTTCGTTTTAATTGCCTTCATGACCCGACCTTCGCCGCTGTTATAAGCCGCTACGGTCAGAAGCCAGTCGCCGTCAAACATTTTGTTCAGACGCTGCATCATATTCAGCGCGGCAGTTGTTGAAGCAACAACATCGCGACGCGCGTCATAATTGCGGGTCTGTTTCAAACCATAATTGCGCCCCGTGCTCGGAATGATCTGCCAGATGCCTGCGGCATTGGCGCCAGACGTTGCGTGAGGATCAAAAGCGCTCTCCACTATGGGTAGTAGTACCAGTTCCATAGGCATGTTACGTTTTTTAACTTGCCCTGCTATCCAGTACATATACGGCTCTGCCCGTAAAGTTACATCGTGGAGATAGCTCTTATTGCGTAAATATTTCTGTTTCTGTTCGCGAATCCGGTCATTTTCCGGAATTCCCATCTTTAGCTCGTCGCCAATGAAAGCCCACAAGTCACCATCTGGCGCGATAGACGTCCCATCGTCCATCCATCGTGCCTGACTTGTAAACTTTGCTGCTTCCCCTTGACCAGCTGCAGAAAGGCTCTGTGCGTGCTGTTGAACGTTGCCGGTACTCTGGCAACCCACGAGCAGGACAGAGGCGAGTAATATCGCTTTTGCCTTCATGTGTGTGTCAATAGTTGCTTAAAAGACGACCGATCATAACGGCGAACGGAGCCGATGACAAGAAAGTTTTATCAGAACCTATCTTTCTTTGACCTTAACCATGCAAAACGCTCTTCAGGTTGTTGCAATAATGTTTCTTCATTAATTACATTAATTAAATCAATATCTTCTGTTCTTAAAAAAACATTAATTTGCCGCTCATTTTTCAGAATTACGGGTAGTGTTATTTGATTTTTTGCCCGTAACTCCTTAACTTTACGATAATAATCATTTATGGACAAATCGTGCGGAAGAATACTCAAAGCAAACTTCATATTTGATAAGGTATATTCATGAGCACAACATACCAATGTATCGTCAGGTAACACACTTAACTTTTTAAGTGATTGATACATTTGTGATGCTGTCCCTTCAAACAACCGACCACACCCACCAGAAAACAGTGTGTCGCCGCAAAATAGATAAGGTTTACTGAAGTAACAGATATGTCCTAAAGTGTGACCCGGCGTAGCAATTACACTAAATTCATGCCCCAAAACGAAGGCAGTTTCGCCATCTTTGACTACCTGTGTTGTTCCCTTATCTTGTGTCTCTTGTGGACCATACACCACAATTTGTGGAAACTTTTCCACCAGTTCTTTTACGCCGCCAACGTGATCGTGGTGATGGTGGGTGAGAAATATGGCCTCCGGTTGCCAGTTATTGGCGGCAATGGCGTTTAATACTGGCTCTGCGTCTCCGGGATCGACAATCAGGCAGCGACCTGCTTCATCATTCAAAACCCAGATGTAATTGTCATCAAAGGCGGGAATACTGTTAAGATTCATAGATTACCTCTTAGTGTGAAACGGAAGGTTGTGATGAAACCGGCAAGAGTCCCTCAAACTGTCGTGGCTCCTGATCGCTGGGGCGATTTGCCCTGGGGAGAGCTTTATCGCAAGGCGCTGGAGCGCCAGCTCAACCCGTGGTTCACTAAAATGTATGGTTTTCATCTGCTTAAGATTGGCAATTTAAGCGCAGAAATCAATTGCGAAGCGTGCGCGGTTTCTCATCAAGTGAATGTTTCTGCGCAAGGAATGCCCGTCCAGGTGCAGGCGGATCCACTTCATCTTCCTTTTGCCGATAAATCCGTTGATGTTTGTCTACTGGCACATACATTGCCGTGGTGCACCGATCCGCATCGTTTATTGCGTGAAACCGATCGGGTATTGATTGATGATGGCTGGCTGGTGATTAGTGGCTTCAATCCCATTAGTTTAATGGGATTACGCAAACTTGTGCCGGTATTGCGAAAAACCTCGCCCTATAACAGCCGGATGTTTACTCTGATGCGGCAACTGGACTGGCTCTCTTTGTTGAATTTTGAAGTGCTGCACGCCAGCCGTTTCCACGTTCTCCCGTGGAACAAACACGGAGGAAAACTATTGAATGCGCATATTCCTGCGCTTGGTTGCTTACAACTTATTGTTGCCCGGAAACGGACTATTCCTTTAACGCTAAACCCGATGAAACAGAGTAAAAACAAGCCACGAATTCGCCAGGCGGTTGGAGCCACCCGGCAATGTCGTAAACCACAAGCTTAAACTTCGACTTGGTAGCCCGTATCTTCCAGTGTGGGATTCATCGCCGCGGCACGAGCCAGTTCATCACAGCGTTCGTTTTCCGGGTGTCCGGCATGGCCTTTAACCCATTCCCATTTGATTTGATGTTGCCCTAGGGCAGCATCAAGACGTTGCCAGAGATCGACATTTTTTACTGGTTTTTTGTCTGCGGTTTTCCAGCCACGTTTTTTCCAGTTATGGATCCACTGGGTGATACCCTGGCGGACATACTGGCTGTCGGTACTCAAAATGACTTCGCAATGTTCTTTTAACGCCTCCAGCGCGACAATAGCGGCCATCAACTCCATACGGTTGTTGGTGGTGCGGGTGTAGCCTGCGCTAAAGGTTTTCTCGCGTCCGCGATAGCGTAAAATAGCGCCGTAACCCCCAGGTCCTGGATTGCCCAGACACGAACCATCGGTGAAAATTTCTACCTGTTTAAGCATCTCTGGTAGACTTCCTGTAATTGAATCGAACTGTAAAACGATAAGTCTGACATAAATGACCGCTATGAGCACTGCAATTACACGCCAGATCGTTCTCGATACCGAAACCACCGGTATGAACCAGATTGGTGCGCACTATGAAGGCCACAAGATCATTGAGATTGGTGCCGTTGAAGTGGTGAACCGTCGCCTGACGGGCAATAACTTCCATGTTTATCTCAAACCCGATCGGCTGGTGGATCCGGAAGCCTTTGGCGTACATGGTATTGCCGATGAATTTTTGCTCGATAAGCCCACGTTTGCCGAAGTAGCCGATGAGTTCATGGACTATATCCGCGGCGCGGAGTTGGTGATCCATAACGCAGCGTTCGATATCGGCTTTATGGACTACGAGTTTTCGTTGCTTAAGCGCGATATTCCGAAGACCAATACCTTCTGTAAGGTCACCGATAGCCTTGCGGTGGCGAGGAAAATGTTTCCTGGTAAGCGCAACAGCCTCGATGCGTTATGTGCCCGCTACGAAATAGATAACAGTAAACGAACGCTACACGGGGCATTACTCGATGCCCAGATCCTTGCGGAAGTTTATCTGGCGATGACCGGTGGTCAAACGTCGATGGCTTTTGCGATGGAAGGAGAGACGCAACAGCAACAAGGTGAAGCAACAATTCAGCGCATTGTACGTCAGGCAAGTAAGTTACGCGTTGTTTTTGCGACAGATGACGAGCTTGCAGCACATGAAGCCCGTCTTGATCTGGTGCAGAAGAAGGGCGGAAGCTGCCTCTGGCGGGCATAAATACCTGTAAAAGGCGCTAAAAATAGCGACTTGGGCGATTTTTGCAGCAAACGATTCAAAAGATGAGAAAAACCGTTGACGAAGGTCGAGGCAATCCGTAATATTCGCCTCGTTCCCAACGGAACACAACGCGGAGCGGTAGTTCAGTCGGTTAGAATACCTGCCTGTCACGCAGGGGGTCGCGGGTTCGAGTCCCGTCCGTTCCGCCAAATTCACTCATGAAAATGAGTTCAGAGAACCGCAAGATTTTTAATTTTGCGGTTTTTTTGCATTTAAATCCCGCTATTTCTTCGGTCTATGGTTTTGTTATGCTGTAAATGTGTTAATCACATATGGTAGACCATATCATTAATATTTAATCATACTATCGAATCATTCAATTTAAATATATTTGAATGTTATGATTTTCATTTTTCTATTGATTTAATGAATTTATATATACTGTTATTTTTGTTTGTTCTGATTCAAGTGGAGTATATAATTAAAAATCGTTAGCTAAACATTACCATGATTATGACAGGCGAGGGAGTGTCCGATTATGAATTTAAGAAGGGTTTGTTGTATATGTGTATTATTCTCGCTGCTTGCAGGATGTGCCTCTGAATCTTCTATTGATGAAAAGAAGAAAAAAGCTCAAGTCACACAAAGTAATATTAATAAAAACACTCCCCAGCAACTGACAGACAAAGATTTATTCGGTAATGAAACCACTCTGGCCGTATCCGAAGAGGATATTCAAGCTGCGCTTGATGGAGATGAGTTCCGCGTTCCCCTTAATTCTCCTGTAATACTTGTTCAATCCGGCAACCGCGCACCGGAAACCATTATGCAGGAGGAGATGCGAAAATATTATACTGTTTCCACATTCTCTGGTATCCCGGACAGGCAAAAGCCTCTGACTTGTAACAAAAACAAAGATAAAAATGAGAACGAGGATGTTGCCAGTGCTGAGAATATGAACTGGATGCAGGCACTGCGTTTTGTGGCTGCAAAAGGGCATCAGAAAGCGATTATTGTTTTCCAGGATACGTTGCAGACAGGAAAATATGACTCTGGATTGAAATCAATAGTTTGGTCAGATTATAAAAATCAAAAATTGACTGACACGATGTCACTGCGCTATCTGGTACGATTCACGCTGGTGGATGTAGCTACAGGTGAGTGGGCTGCCTGGTCGCCGGTGAATTATGAATATAAAGTGCTTCCACCATTGCCCGACAAGAATGAAGCCAGTACGACTGATATGACAGAGCAGCAAATCATGCAACTTAAGCAAAAGACCTATAAAGCGATGGTAAAAGATTTGGTTAACCGCTATCAATAATAAATTATATCTGCCGCCAGGAATTTCTGGCGGAAATAATACAAAATTCTTTGCATAAGAAATTTTTCTTGACAAAGACAGTGCAAGAAAGGACATGGAATCCGGAGTTAAAAACTGTTTGTTTTAGAATATTTAATTATTTAACTACTGAATCTTCCTTGCGAGAAATATATTCATTATTACATTTCATGCCATTTTTAATATAGATTGCTCCTGGGAAAATTCCCGTATTATTACCGCAGGGGTGATAATTAGCATTGACATATCCTGTGACAAAAGGAGCTATTAAAGGTGCTATTACGATAGCTATTAGTAAAAATATAAGAGTTAGCTGTATTGTTATGTCTGTGGCGAAATTGACTACCTTCGTTTTTTTGATTAAGAATGATTTTATTATCGTAAGTAAAATTACATGAACATTTAAAAAGGAAAACGACATGAAACCAAAGCACAGAATCAACATTCTCCAATCATAAAATATTTCCGTGGAGCATTTTATTATTGAATATAGAGGTTTAACTCCGGTAAAAAACAAAGAAGCATTGAATGCAGGGAAAAATAATATGGCCATAAAAAACATCGAAAGAAACTCTTTTAATTTAACATGTAAACGCATGGTTAATCCTCATATCACGGGTGGAGTGTTAAGAACATACATAAATGGAGTCATGTTTTCCCTTTTCCATTTATCAAGTTCCTGTTGCCGTTTTAGTCCATCTCTAATTGCATATTTTAATTTTTCTGATAAATGGCATTGAGCATCGATTTCATTTAAAACAACTGTACACACTATCCCTGTCAGTAAAATTGCTCCTCCGACAAGAATTACTGGAAAGCCAAAGCTAACACAGGCAAAAGAAGCCAGGCTTCCAATAGCGGTTGCAACACCACCGGCTATAACTGCTTTGGCCACATCCATTGAAAAATCGCCAAGAAAATTAACCAGATCTCGCTCTGAACTCATAATAAATTCTATGGTTCTCCAGGCTACTGAAAACCAGATACAGAACTTAACTCCTTTTATTGATTCAGATAAAGCTCCTCGCCAGCCAATAGCGAGTTCCAGAACTTGAGGCGCTCGTGAAGAGAAAATATATTTACCGAGCTTTTCTAAAAGCCAGGGGCTGGATGTTGTGATTTTTATATATTTCTCTCCAAGTATTTCAAAGTAACTTGCTTTTGTATACTTTAAGGCATTAAGGTTAAATATAATTTTCCCATTGTCATCAAACTCAGTCATTAATTTACTCGCGTTAACTAACCAGGCGAGTGTATCTTTTATACCTGAAGGATGTGTAGTGATAAAATGAATGTAATCAAATGATGTTATTGGGCTGAGTATTTTTTTTGCAACATCAAGTGTCAAGAGAATAACATGATGAGTGCTCTGATGCCTTAACTCATCAATGAGTGGGACGTCGTTAAGATAAGGGTGCTGAGGTACTAGCTGGTTTATCGGCTGAGCCCCCCGAAGAATGTCACCCACATAATCAGCCCACTGTGCATTCTGTGTGTTGTTGTTATTCCTTAAACCAGCCATTTTATCTCTCCGCAATAGTAATTTATTATGTTATTACAGTAAGTTACTGTACACGATCCTGCCATTTACTCATTGCATTCGTACCGGCTAACGTATGCTCCCAGGAAATATCTTCATAAATAAAGGCAATTCTCTCCTGTGGTTCTAGTTCTTTTTCCAGGACAGCATGCGGTGTGACAAAATCAATACTTGATATTCGGGCTTTTGACAGATTTATTTTATAATAAGGCTGGTAAATACCCGCTTTACTGGTTCGGTAGAGTATAAATTCACATATTGCCATTTTTTCATTGTCACTAAGTGCTTTTGCCAGCAATGGTGAGGATTTATCAACCGGTTTGGTGATAATTAATTCATGATGATTGACATTTTGACTTCTTGAGATGGAATGCATTAACGCATAAACCATGATCTGATCTTTATGTTCTGGCTGCGCTTTGTTTCCGACAGAATCAAGCGTTGAGCAACCTGCTGAAATTAGCCCTTGTGTCTCTCCACTCAAAGATAAATAACTTATATTTGCCATGATAATCTCCTTTAATTAAATAATTATTTTTCGGCCGTGGTACCGGTTGCCGCCTCTGGCATGACGTTATTCTTCAGCAGCAGCCAGCGGCTTAACACGCCTTCGAGTCGCTCATTAATTTGTTTTTCCAGCGCATCTGTATTCTGCTTCTGCGCACGGGCATCATGGTACTGCGTCAACAGAGACTCAACGGGTGTTTCCTGCCCCAGTCCCCGCTCCGCCTGCCAGATGACATTTTTGATATAGGAAAGGGTTAGTCCCTCTTTCTCGCGCTGCATCACTAGATCTGCAAAAGCATGTAAGTCCTGGCGGGTCTGCAACCAGCCACGCAACTGCGGGCTACTCTGTGCGCGGGTTTTGAGTGCCTCATTCCATTGTGTCGAGGCCTGTTGCTGTTGCAGGCTTTCCGGCCAGCGACTGTCGGCAACACGCATCATCTGCATCCCGGTTTCCAGCGGCTGTACCGGGGAGGTATCAAGAAGTTGTTGCAGCCTGCGCTCATAGTTTTCGAGTTCAGGTGAGGCCATCCACACCGTTGCTGCGCCCTGAGCGGTGTCGTTAACCTGTAACAGTTGCTGCTGCACCGGATAGACCTGCCACCACCACAATGCTGAGGCGACAGCCACTGAACAGGCGATCCCTGCGATAAACCCTCTTACCGTACTGCCTTGCTTTATCACACTGGCCTGTGGGGGATTCTCTGTCAGACTGCGCACTTCCACTTTCATCTCAGGCAGGCCGGGCAGGGGAGGCACTACCGCTTCTGGTGTGGAAGATGCCTGTGTTTCCGGGGCATAAATCAGCGTTCTGACCGTGGTCTGTGCGGCGTTCTCAGTGTTACTCTTCAGCTGGGGTTCAAGCCGTTTACGCGTGTTCTGCATAAAATAGAGCAGATTCTCCACGCGCGGAACGCGCTTCAGTTCCACCTGCTGGAGCTTATCGCAGATAAGCTGCAATGCCCGCTCTGTGCGGTAGATCAGTGGTAGGTCGGATTCCGCAAAGGAGATTTGCTGACGCAGAATATTGCCGGTTCGGGAGTTAAACCAGTCCAGCATTTCAGTACGCGCCGGGCCGCCCTGCGGCCAGAACTTATCCCAGTCGTGGCTTACCATTGCCGCCAGCAGTTCCGCACCTTCGCAGAATCCCGCCAGTCCCTGTGTCCGTGTTCGGGCAAGCGTATAGTAGGTGGCGGTGTGTAAATCCACACCGTTGGCTTTAAAAATCGCCAGCGCCAGCGACTCCACCAGTTTCCAGTTCAGCTCAGGCTGTGACGGGTGGCTGGCTTTGTTTATTTCCTCGCGGATGGCGCTGAATTCCGGCAGCCCGCGCGGGTCACTGCCGGTAACGATAGTTTGTGTCAGTACGTTACTATTCATCCCTGCCTCCTCAGTACAGTGTGTCTGACAGACCAAACTGGCTGAACAACCCACCGCTGAACGGGTTATCTTCCGTGTCGGTATGCACACGGTAGGTCATCGCGCCACCGTCCACGCTAAAGCGCACGGTAAAGTTGCCATCCTGTACTCCGGTCAGTTGTCCGGCCCCGAACAGGCGGAACTGCGCCCACGGCCCGCTGAAGCTGATACTGCGCGGCGCGTTGCCGCTGGTGCCGATGAGCGTCAGCTTACTTTCGTTGCCTTCGCGCATGTTGTTAGGCCAGACCAGATGGGCGGTATAGTTACGGCCCTGGCTGTAATCGACTAACTGACCGTCAAGGTTCAGTACACTGCGGCGTTTATTGCCTGAAAGCGATACCGTTTCCACGGCAAAGGATGTTCCCAGACCGTTCTGTTTGCTGAAGAAGATGTCACGGATTTTCTGCGCAGTTTCCAGTTGCGCAATAATATCTTCGCGAATAATGACGTTGTTATCGCCATCCTCCAGACTCAGGTCATTATCGATAAACAGCTTCAGGTTCTGCTGGTAGAAGGTATCCAGTATGCCATCCGGTTTAAAGAAGCGTTCGAAGGCATCCAGTGAGGCATCCTGTGCAGAACGCGGATTAAACGGATAGTTATTTGCCAGTTGCTCGTTAAACGGTTTCACCACGCTGTCGCGCCAGTCCACTTCCATATAATGAACAGCCTCCACCATCACCACATGCTAGGCCTGGTCAGTCAGTCTGCCAACCCAGCGGTTGAGCGGAGCAGGCAGCGTTTTTGCCATCTGGCGGGTGGCGAATATCGGATCGCTGCTGTTCTGATCAAGCTGTAACTGCACGGCTTTCAGCGCCGATTTCCCTGGTACAGGCGCGTTCTGGATTGCCAGCAGGTAGCGGTGCAACTCGGTGAGTTGCTGATACACGGCCTGCATCGTGCTTTCTTTGTCTTTCTGTACTGCCAGGGTACTGTTTTCCGGGGCGAATTCATGCCCGAGGCGGGTGAGTAACTGGTAATCCGGCTCTGCCAGGGCTTCCTCCCGTTCTTTGGCAGAGAGTTTTTCAGAAAAGACGCCTGGCTGTGTGTTGTCACGCAGCACGGTCAGCGCCCGCTGCAAAGGCTGGTCGCCGCTGATAACCTGCTCCAGCGCCCCGCTCAGTTGTCCGATGGACTCAAAATTGCGGATATTCAGATTGTCCATCCCGGCCCGCCAGGTGGCGGTGTAGTCGCTGATATACTGCTCGGTCAACTGGCGCTGGATTTCCGCGCGGTCGGCGTCACTGTATTTCACGCTGCGGGTAAGGTTAAGTACCCAGGAATCCATCGCCGTCAGTTCAACCAGTTCATCGCGCTGTTTTACAAAATAGCTTTGCAGGCCGTAACGGGTAAGAAACTGTGGAACAACCAGTTTGTTGTCATCGGCAGATGTAAACACCTGGTCAAAGGTTGGCCCTACCTGGTCACGCAGATTGAGGTCGGCAGGAAGAACGCCAAGCGCCCGCGTTTTCAGGCTCTGGTAAACCCGCTGGTAGACAGGCAGTTTGCTCAGTTCTTTCTGTGCTGATACCACGGGCTTGTCATATGGCGTCCAGCGGCTGATGGCGTCACCGTCGCCCGCCTGACGCTCTGCGTGCCAGTCAGTATGAGCCAGCGCGTAGTCAAGATGGGACATCAGTTGTGCCTGGATATCGCGCTGACCGTGGAACTTTTCGTTCCAGCGTTTTGCCATATACTGCTTCACCACCTGATTGTTACGTCCGCTTTTGTCCTCCAGCATTCGCATCACGCGCAGCACCGCGAGTTTTTCTTCACTCTCCGGCGGCGCGGCGTTCATCGCTTTGACCAGCCCGTTAAACAGCGAGGGCAGGTAACGTTGCTCCAGCAGTTGCAGATAGGTCTGTTCCACATAAGGCCCGATACGTCGTCCCTGGTACAGTCCCATATCGGCCAGACGGCTGCGGTCGCCCCAGTCGCCATAGGCCAGTGTGGCATCGCGTACCGGGTTCAGGAGCGGCAGTTGCAGGTTGCCAAAGTCATCTTCCCCCTGCGGAGGCGGCACGTCCATAAAGGCTTTGGCCTGCTTAAGCACGGTGATGCCGGACTGATAGTTACCGTTGTAATAGTGATGCCAGCCGGTGATGAGCAGCAGTGCTGCCACGCCGCCTGTGGCAGAGAAAACCGTCAGGCGGCGACGGGAACGTATCAGCCAGGCGCGGCTCTCTGTTGCCAGATTAGGCTCTGCGAGTAATGCCTGCGGGAACAGGCTGCGGGTGAAATAAGGCGCGGTGTCCACCAGGGGCCAGGACGCCAGTGGGTTATTGCCCAGCCGGTACTGGCGGGCGGCAGACTGGGTGAATATATCATCCATCTGTCCACGCTGAAGCGAAGAGGTGAGATAGACACCACGCAGCATCACGTTCATATTTTCGCCATCAAGCAGACCCTCAAGCAGTGACACCAGCGGTTCACGGCTTCCCTGCATCTGGCGGGAAAAACTGAATAAAGACGCGCGGGTGTGAGTCTGAGCGACCATCAGATCCGGCAACGCCAGATTCATTCGATCCACCCATGTCTGCCAGAAAGCATTCAACTCTGTTCGCCAGTCATCATTTTCATGGGCACGGCGGGTGAACGTGACGCCCAGAATCGCATCGCGATCCTGTCTGTTCAGGGACTGAAACAGGGCGGCAAAACCCTGCAATAAATCAAGCCGGGTAAGTACCACGTAAACCGGTAACTGGCAGTGAAGATGCTGGCGTATATCCTGCAAGCGGCTGCGCAGCGTCTGTAACAGATGCTCGCGGCGGCGTTTGTCTGCGGTAAGCAGATCGGGTAAATCGAGTGTCAGAATAATCCCATTCAGCGGCTGGCGCGCGCGCTTTTCTTTCAGCCAGCCGAGGGCATGTTCCCACAGACGGCGATGCAGGATATCCGCATCAGCGGGAGCGCAGAGTGTGCCGTCGATATCAAAGATCACCGCCTGTTTACCGACATGGGGCGTGAGGTACAGGCGTTGTTCTGCGCCGCGTGCGCCCTCCGGGGCATAAATAATGTCGGACGGAAACCCCTCGCGCAGCAGTGTCGTTTTGCCACTGCCCGCCGGGCCGATGACCATATACCACGGCAACTGCCACAGGAAACGGCGGTTGTCGAGATGGCGTTGCAGGCGCAGCAGCCAGCGGTCAAGATAACGCTGCTGGGCGTTCAGTTCCACGCTGAGCGGATCAACGGCTTCCTCGCGCTGTTGCTTTTGCATTTTTTCAAGCTGTTGCAGGCGCTTCATCACCCGGACGGTAAGCCACATCAGGGCAATAATCCCCCACGCCGCCGTTGCCAGCCAGCGGTTCGCCAGTGGTTTGAGCCACTGTTCTTCATACAGCGTCCACGTCGGGCCTTTCCACCAGATCCACACCAGCAGAAAAATCCACGCCAGTATCAGCAGCCAGAAAGCAGAGACTTTAAACCGGGGCATCGCCGGTCGCAGGGCTGATTTGAGTCCGCTGAGTAGTCGGGGTGTTGGTAATCTGAACACAAAAACTCCTGTTCTCTTTTATTGTTCTGCCGTGAATTTTTGTTCTAGCTGCTCAAGCAGGGACGGCTCCCAGTCAGCCACCATCATCTGCAATCCCATCCTGAACAACATCCGGTACTGCTGCTGCGCAAGCTGTACCAGCCCCGCCTCTTCCGTCAACTGTGCGGCAAGGTACTGGCGGTGAAACTGATCGCGGGGATCGCCTTCGGGTAGCATGTCCAGATATCGCAGCGCCGCCTCCAGACCCTGCTCAGCAAAACAGGCTCTGGCTGCCTTCGATTCCTCACCGATTTGCGCAACCGGTGCAACTTTGGCGTCGGGCGAAGCTGCCAGCCATTGTTTCGTCTGCTCACTGATAAACGGTGTGTGGTCATTAAACAGCAGCCCGGTAAGCTGGGGCAGACGCTCAAGGTAGCGGATGACCTCATCGCGGATGGCGTCTGCCACCTGTTTGTAACCCAGACGCAGCGCCGTCTGTGCAGAAAGGCAGTGACCATCCAGCCAGTAAGGAGCCAGCAGTACGCTTTTCTCCACCTGCTGCCACAGCGCCATATCGGCACTACCGAGCTGAGCATGGTAATCTGCCACCATATCGGCGGAGACCGCAGCCAGTGGAGTACGGCCATCGCTTTCCGCCTGGGGCGTACTGGTGATGTTCTGCCAAAGCGCATGGCGGCGCAGACGGTAGCCCTGCGGTGAATCCGGCTGGCGTTCACATAAAATGGCCGCCACTTTTAACAGCGTGTCGCGCCAGGCTTTGTCGTCGTGACTGTCGATGACGATTTGGGGAGCCGGAGCACTGGGTTGCGTCACGCCGCTTTCAGACGTGGCGGTGGTCTGTGGTGAACTACCGGAGGCCGCCGGAGTGGGGACAGGAGCCGGTGCCGCACGATTAAACGCACGCTGGTACAGGGCAAAAAGATCATCAGTAGCCTGTGCCAGTTCCGGGGCGTTATGTGACTGCCAGCATTGCGCCAGTTTTGCCAGTTCCCCTGACAGCGCATCGCGCTGCTCTGTGGCGGCGTTCTGTGAAAAACCTTCAATACCTGTTTCAAAGCGTTTAATGACCTGGCTGGCAAAGCGTTTTTTATGCGCCATATTCTGCGGCGCAGCCACCGCCCAGTAATGCTCCACATACAGCGCCAGCAGGCGCAATGCGAGATGAGGATCACCGGCGTGTTGCAGGGTTCTCAGCAGATGCGCCAGCAGACGAAAATCCTTACTCTCCGAAGCCAGAATGACCAGCCCCCGGCGCTGGAGTTCCGGGATATCCAGTTGACTGTGGGCCAGCGATCCCAGCTTGACGATTTCGCCGTCGATATACTCCCAGTTCGGGTTGTCATCTTTCAGCGCCGATGCCAGTTTCTCTTCCGGCAGGTTTTCCAGCAGGTGCGATATCCAGACATTCGGATCGCGTAAGTCCATTGCCATATTTTTATTCTCCCGCCCAGTGGCAGGCATCGCGCAGGGGAGCAATCGCCCTTGCCAGCCCGTCAATGTTAAAGGTCAGCTTTCCGGCGGCATTGTCTGCGCCGGTATCCACCGTCAGCGTTTTTGCGCCGAACAGTTGCTTAATTTCATCAATCCCGGATAACCCCCGGCTGGACTCCAGCAGGGTGCCGTTCTCGCGCACAAACCAGTGGCTGCGCAATGCCCGGTTGTCGGCATTCAGAGTGACGGCGATATCATGGACATCCAGAGGGTGCATCAGCGCCACCTGCATCCGGGTGATATTGTCCACGCAACTGAACATCAGCACCGGGCGTGGCGGAACATGACCGATAGCCGGGGTGGTTATCACCACCGTCGGGCGCTCCCCCGGCACCTGCGTCACCAGCAGTTCTGTGGTGTTGCCCTCGCGGCGTTTTTCCTGCTCTGTGGCGCGGGTCCAGGCCTCGCCCACAAAACCGGCTTTGACCAGCGCCCCGTCAAACCCTGACGGGGACAGCGGTGCCAGCAGGCGGTCATAGCAGTCAAGCCGCTCCAGCGCCGCGGACTCCCGCCGACAGGACTGCATGGCCTGTAACGTGGCTGTCGCATCCGGCGGGGTCGTGGTGGCGACGGCGACCGCCACACCGGCCATTGACGATGCTTCTGCGGGCGCGGCAGTGGCGGGTAAGCCCGTCATCAGGCCCGCGATAAACCATCCTGTCTGCCGGAAAACGCGCAACCTGCTCATAAAACCGTTTCATCCTTTGTGACGGACTCGTCGTTCTGAGCATCTTCCACGTCTGCCGTAAATGTGCCGTCCACTGCCGACAACCGAATCCGGGCAATCGCCGTGTTAGCCGCCATTTTCTGCAACAGCAGCAGGGAGAGCGGCGGTAGCATGTCGCCATCGATGACCGATTCCAGCATCCTCGCGCCGTTTTCCGCGCGGGTGACGCGGCTCATGATTTCGTCCGTCACTTCCGGTTCAATGACCACTTCTGCACCAAAGCGACTGCGCAGCACGTTATCCAGACGGGCCAGTTTTCCGGCGATAATGGTGGCGAGCGTCTCTTTCGACAGCGGCAGATACGGCACCACTTCCATACGCGCCAGCAGGGCAGGTTTGAAGAAGTCGGCCAGCACCGGATACAGTACTTCCTGCATGGTTTCCGGGTCATCGGCATGCTCGACTATTACCTGGTAGCCGAGGTTGGACGTCAGGAAGAAGACGATATTTTTGCAGTCAATCAGGCGGCCTTCACCGTCTGCCATTTCGCCCTTATCGAACGCCTGGTAGAACAGGTTGAGCACATCCGGGTGCGCTTTTTCCACTTCATCGAGCAGTACTACCGAGTAGGGTTTCTGGCGAATCGCTTCGGTCAGTACGCCGCCTTCACCGTAGCCAACGTAGCCCGGAGGCGAACCAATCAGCCGCGAGACGGTGTGTTTCTCCTGGAATTCGGACATATTGATGGTGGTCAGGTACTGGCGACCGCCGTAGAGCAGCTCTGCCAGTTGCAGGACGGTTTCGGTTTTACCCACACCGCTGGGGCCAGCCAGCAGGAACGCACCGAGCGGGCGTCCCGGACGACGCAGGTCGGCGCGTGCGGTCAGTAGATGCTTATGCAGGCTGGCAATCGCCAGGTCCTGGCCTTTGATGGTGTCACCCAGCCATTTCGTCAGGTCGGTGATGACCGACATTTCATTCTGCGACAGGCGGTTGAGCGGCACGCCGGTCCATTCGGCAATCACCGCCGCAATCTGTTTTTTATCGACGTGCGGGGAGACCAGCAACCGGTCGTTATGCAGGGCGTCCAGTTCGGCAGTGAGCTGGGCCAGCCGCTGTACCGGGGAAACTGTTTCAGCGGTCTCTTCCGGTTGTTCTCTGTCGGCCTCATCAGCCGGTACGGCACCGGTATTATCCTGTTCTGACTCTGACTCTGACTCTGGCTGCGTATCCTCCACGGTATCTGCGTCCGGCAACGGCGCCGCATCGTCCTCTGCCACGCCTAGTAACTGCTGGCGCAGCGCAATAATCTCCCGGACCAGCGTCTGCTGCTGGTGCCAGGCCGCTTCCAGTTCATCCAGCGCCGTCAGCGTTTCATCATACTGCACCAGCACCTCGGTCATCCGTGATGTGTCGGTACGCAGTCCGATGCGAAGCTCGCGCTCAAGCTGGCGAATTTCCGCCTCCTGCTGGTGGCTCAGAGTGGTCAGCGCCGAGATTTGCTTCGGCGGCGACGACAGGTTGATGGCCACACGGGCGCAGGCGGTATCCAGCACATCAATCGCTTTGTCCGGTAACTGACGCCCGGAGAGATAACGCTCGCTTAATGTCGCAGCGGCCTGCAAGGCGTCATCATCAATCAGCACGCCGTGAGACTGTTCATAGACCGCCGACAGACCGCGCAGAATAATGGTGGCTTCGGCAGCGTTGGGTTCGCTGACCTTCACCAACTGGAAGCGGCGCGACAGGGCGGCATCTTTTTCGAAGTATTTTTTGTACTCGCTCCAGGTGGTGGCGGCGATGGTTTTCAGCTCGCCGCGCGCCAGCGCCGGTTTGAGCAGGTTGGAGATATCCAGCCCGCCCTGCTGGTTGCCCGCGCCAATCAGGGTATGTGCTTCGTCGATAAACAGAATGACCGGCACCGGGGAGGAAATGACCTCCGCCATCAGCCCTTTGAAACGTTTTTCGAATTCACCCTTCACCGACGCCCCGGCCTGCAATGCGCCCAAGTCAAGGGTCATGATATCGGTGTTTTTCAGCTTGTCCGGCACCTGGCCTGCCACGATGCGCAGCGCCAGCCCTTCAATCAGTGCGCTTTTGCCCACGCCCGCTTCGCCCACCACCACCGGGTTGTTTTTACGGCGGCGGCAGAGAATGTCGATCATCAGGTCGATTTCGTGGTCGCGGCACAGTACCGGGTCAAGCCTGCCGTTACGGGCGTCTGCGGTCATTTTTTTGGCATAGCGGGCAAGCAGGGTGTCAGAGGCGTCCGTCATTGTGCCTGCGCCTTTACCGTCTGCATCCGGCACGACTGATTCCGCCGACTCCTGTGTCCACTGCACAAAGTCCTGTTGCAGACGGTCACGGTTAATGCCGGTCAACAGCCGGGCGGCAGCAGGCGGTATATAACGCAGCGGCGAATGCAGCAGGGCCAGCAGCAACACGCCGCCGCGCAGTTCGCTGTGCTGCATCTCAGCCGACGCCAGCAGCCAGCCCTCTTTAAGCCACTCAACCAGCATCGGGGAAAACGCCGGGTAGCTGTCCGCAGAACGGGCGGTTGTGTAGTTCTCTACCGTCAGCGCCTGGCGCAACTCTTCCATGCCAATATCGCCCTGGCGGGTAATAACCCGCAGGTCACTGCGTGGCATGGCGAGCATCTGAATGAGCACATGGCTGACGGTAATTTCCGCTGCCTGCTGACTCATACATTCAGAGGCGGCCATCTCCAGCGCCTGGCGGGAGAACAGGTTCAGCCGTTTTACCAGCGTGGGAAGATCAATCTGGATCATAAACGTCCTTATCGAAGTAATTTGTTTAGCTGGTGCAGGATGTCCTGCGTCTGGCTGTCCAGCCGCAACAGATAGAACAGGTAAAACAACGCCAGCACGACAACGCCACCACAAAAAATATGTTTAACAGTCAGGCGACTGATGAGCTGATAACGCCCGCCCTGGGTTTTTTTGTCCTGGTGTAACAGCGGGAAAGGGGCATCGCCGCGCAGTTTATGCAGAACGTGGTACAGACGGCGGTAGATCTGCTCAAATTCCCCCTGATCCTGTGCTGCCACTTTGTAGCGCCCGCGAAATCCCAGAGAAAAACAGATCCAGAGAAATTCCAGCAGATCCTGGTAACGTTTGGGTTCACGGATCAGGCGCTCCAGCAGGATGAAAACTTTCTCGCCACCCCAGGCTTCGTTGTGGAAATGGACCAGCAATGACTGCTTGATCCACTCGTTCTTGTTTGACCAGCCGTTACCGAGCGCCGCTTCATCAATAAACGTGCAGAGGATGTAGCGAAACGAGATAATCACGCCCGGTTCGTAGCCCTGCTCCTGAAGCAGTTGCTCCACGGCCTGAACATCTGTCACCACCTGAGCAAAAAGATGCTCCGGCATCGTCTGGCTGTTCATGGTTGAAAGGCGCATTACCATACCGAGTAGCGGCGTGGCCGCGTCGATCATCGGATTCAGGCTGTTGCCACGAAGCGCGAGATGGTAGTTGCGCTGGCTTTTTTCGTCGTGTCCGGTAAATGGTGGCAGAGACAGTGACCCCTCATCCATCGTCTTACCCTCTTATCGCCCACAGTTGCATGTTCAGATCCGGGAAACTGCCGGAAACATGCAGTGCAACGGCCCCGGCGGCAGCCATTTCTGTCCAGGCCTGGCCACTCTTGTCGAGTTCGAAATAGCTGAACCCGGAATGGTAAGGAAGCTGGCGGGGAGCCACCATAAGGGCACGCAATGGAATACCGGGGATCTGCACACTGACCATATTGCGGATTTTTTCCGGCGAGGAAATTTTCGACTGCTGGATAAACTGACGCTGGATCTGATCGACCGGCACGTTTGCCGCCACGGCCAGCACAAAGGTGGCAGATTGCAGCAGTTCTGTGTCATGGATATCGGCCTGCCAGATACCGTCACGCAGATGCAGCGGCAGATTAACGGCTCTTGGCGACAGTACGGTATGCAGCGCCCGTTTGACTTCCGGTAACAGCGTTTTAAATGTTTTGGTCAGGTCATGATGATCATACACATCAAGCGGGCAGGGCAGGCGCGACGGCTCGGTAAAGGTCATCAGTTCACCCAGCAACCCGGCAAGATCAAGGTAGAAATCTTCCGGGTGGAGCTGGGATCGACGAGCGCGATGGGTAAACCGGGTCTGGTTACGGTTAAGTAACTGCAACATCATAAATTCCGCCACATCCGCGATGCCGCTCTGCGCCGGAGAGCCAATGCGGTTTGCCAGATCGCTTGCCCGTCCGCCAATGGCCCCCTGTACCTCTTTGAGATAAACACGCAGTTTCTTACTGACCTGAATATTCTGGCAGGAGGGGATAAAATCGTCATCCAGCGTCAGGGAGCCGTCGGCATGGCGATCACTGATACGGCAAAGCGGGAGCGTAATATAGGCGCTCATATCTTCTGCACCGCTCATAATGCGCGGCGTCAGTTGTCCCAGCGTCAGTGTTCGCGTGTCACCTTCTTCTGAATGCAAATCCCGGACATCGGCATAATTCAGCCGGTAACGCCCGATTCGCCGCCCGTCGCTGATTTCATTTCTCACATCACTGGCGACCGGCAGAGCGAGGTAGATATTGCGGCTTCTCTCGTCCGGAAAATGTTGCGGGTGCAGCGGATCGGGCAGTGCGTCCTGGTCGGGGATAGAAAAGACGGTGCCGTCGGGCAGTGTGCCTGACGCGCTGTCAATCATGATCTTACCCTGTGCCAGCAGTTCATTGTTGAGAGTGAGTTCGGTAAATCCCCAGGATAAATCATTCATGGCCCGGAAACGCTGGTTATCCAGGTAGTCGTTGTAACGCTGCTGCTGCTGGAAATGGTGTGGACGCATCAGCATCCCTTCCTGCCACATCACCTTGTTGCGGGTGGTTGCCATAATTATTCATCCTCTTTTTTCATTTCGATGCTGCTTTGACGTACATGCACCAGCAGGCGGTAATGGTGGCCGGTTCCTTCCACCGTCTCGATTTGTTTCCATTCAGTGGCCTGGTCATCGGAGAAATAGGCCACGACACCAATAAACTGCGTTTTCTCATCCAGCTTTACCGGCGGCAGGGTTTTGATGGTGTCCGGCAACAGGTTGAAATCCTGGTGGTCGATATAGTTTTTACCCAGCACATCCGGTAGCGGCGTACTGGCTATCTGGTCATAGTCGGCTGCCAGCAATTTTGAGTCGTCAGTCAGGTACACCAGTTGCACATCCACGGCGGCTGATTCACCTTCCGCATTGGTATTGGTGTCCGGTTCGGTCAGCAGGGTGACGGTTATTTCCGAAGGTTGCTCCTTCAGGCTCCCGACCTGGATATCCGGGTTTTTGATCACCTCACTGATTTTTTTCGCCGTTTCGCAGCCGGTTAATATGACGCACATCAGCACGCAGGCCAGAAACGCCTTCCTGTTCATGCTTCCGGCTCCCGCTGTTTTTCACGAAGCACCCGGTCATAGACCTGGGCGTAGACCTCGTTAAACAGCATCTCAAACCCCTGCTGGCGATCGGAGGCCAGTTCTTCGTAATAATGGCTGTACATTTGCCATGCTCCGGCATCATCCAGCGGCTGGCGCAGTTCATGGCTGCGGCGGTACTGCACAAAGCGGCGCAGCAGATTTTGTGGTGAGAAAGCATCCAGCAGGACACGAAGCGACTCCACAATTGCTGCCCGGTTAGCTTCTTCGTGGTGGCGGACATTGCGCAGGCTTTCACTGACGGCGGCGGGAGCCGCCAGATGTACCGGGCTTTTACCTTCGGCAAACATTACGTCGAGCGCGGTGGCGTAATCCATGTTCAGGCGCAGCGGGTTATCTTCCAGCGGGCGCAAATGTTTGTCTGAGAGGCTGTTACGCTGCTGCTGCAAATCGAGCAGACCTTTTATTGCGGCCTGTAACGTTCGTCCGGCCTCCTCCAGAAAATCATCCGCATCGTCGGAATTGCTCATGGTAAGCGAGCCGCCAAGACCGCGCAGTAAGGGGGTGACCGCAAGGTGGCGTTGCGCCATTTCTGCCGCAGAGACGTCGTCATTACGATCGCCGGGGCTGGCATAAATGGGCGGCAGATCCATAAACGGAGTATTGATCCCCCCATTACTTGCCGGATCGGACAGCGGTGCCGATGGCCGGACAGCCGCAATGCCTGAAAGCGGATCGCCCGTGGTAATCAGGCTTTCGGACTGAAGTGCCTGGAGTGGATCGGCAGAAAAACCGTTTACCACGGTGTCTGCAAGCTGGTGCCGGTGAGTCATTCCCGGATAGTGTGGCGCACCCTCCGTTGATAGCAGGGTATCCGTGAGCATATCGCGATTGGTAACGATGGTTTCGGGAGTGGCCATTTCCTCATCGTAATGGGGAATATCTCCCCGGTTCAGATGAACCCTCACCATCAGCCGTCCGATCTGGATCTCATCGCCCTAGCGCAACTGTATTAGGTCTGATGTTGCTGTGACTTTTGCCTGATTCAGCCACAGTTGTGCCGTCTGCGGGCGCAGACAAAATGTGCCATCGTGCAGGATAACGGTAAAAGCCTGGGCCGGAATGCTCTGCTGACGATCCTGTACCGACCAGTGGCATTCGGGGCCATGGCCGACATTTCCCTGCTGTGTGAACAGACAGCGCGCCGCCCGTCCGCTTTCCAGCTCACTGCCGTTAATGACCTGCAATGAAAGCGTCTGTAGTTTCTCTTCCGGCATATTCTGCTCCGTGATTATCATAATTTACGACCGTACCCTGATGGTGACTGAGGGGCGTTCTTCCGGTGTGCCGAGGAAGCTGGTCCAGCCCAGCAGCGCACTTTTGTTATCGCCCAGGCGCATTGCGCCCACCTGCTCCGGCGCCAGCCCCAGATGTAAGTCCCAGGCAAGCTGATCGCGCAGGATGAAGGACACGAACATCGTCAGTGGCAGGAAGTTTTCGCCGGACGGCAGAAAAGAGAGGAACTGTTTTCGGGTCAGGCTGGTAATACTGAGCTGGAATTTTCCGCTGAGATCGGGCACTCGTGTACCCAGAACAAAGTTGCCCAGTACCGATCTTCCCGCCAGTTTTTCGCCATTTTTAAGAGAATAGCTCCCCAGACTATTTTGCTGATCCGGTTCAATATCCACCTTGCGACGTTGCCAGTTTTGCAGCGTCACTTCTGACAAATCAAAGCAGTGGGACACCAGGCCACAGATTATTTCCGGGGATCGTCCCGGATTTGCCAGGATCCCGGAATACGCCAGCATTTTGCTGTGATTAATCGCCAGCTTATCGCGAAGCTGGCGGTGGCCCAGCCCGACAAGGGAGTACATGCGCTGCGAGAACGCATCCACACCGCCGTTACGAAAACTGATGTGATAGCGGTACTTACGCCAGATATGCCAGACAAACTGGGTCAGGCGGTGGCTGAACATATCCAGAAAATCACCTACCGGACTTTGTTCATGTACCGCTTTCCAGGCCAGGTGATCGAGGTAATAACCGGGGAGAGGCGACTGGCTCCCCTGTAACCCCATAAAGGTGGTGGTCATCCTGAATGCCCCTGACGTATCCCGTTTCAGCGCACTGATATCACTGCACGGGAAGGCAAGGCTGGCATCGGCGCTGAAACGCAGGGTTTCCTGTGCCGGATCGTCGCGCAGGGATAATTCTGGCGTCCCCTTTTCACCCTTTGCCAGGCGGTGCAACAGCTCCGCCATCGCAAAAAAATTGTAAGAGCAGGCATTATGGAAAACCTGTGCCAGCGGATCATTCTGCTCTTTATCTGCCGGGGGATTTCCCGGACTCAGATAAGAGGATGCTGCCCGATTCTTTCCGTCCATTTCCATGTCTCCTGGCTTTCTGTGTTCACAACGGTCAGCATGTGGAATGAGTTAACGCTGGCGTACAGCGACAGAAAATGCGAAAGCACCGTACCGAGCAGATACATTTCCCCTTCACAGACAAACGGCTCCGGGTGCAGATACAGCGTGGAGGCCAGCCCCCGGACGGGAATACCCGTAAACAGGCGATCAACGGGGCGGGTCTCCAGACGCTCAATGGCATCCAGCTTTTGTTGTGACAGCCGTGCCGTCTGCGGATGATGGATTGCGTGGCGATCAAAGTTGGCGATGACCTGCTTCAGCGCGTCCGTATCCAGTAATGACAGATAATTCAGGTTCATGGCGGAGAGCAGGGACCAGTGCAGGCTGCCATCAATGACCGGCCAGAGTGGTTGCGTCGGGCGGGTAATGTTGCGAAAGGAAGCAACAGCCGCATTTTTACCGGTTGTGCCGGTGATATCGCCGGAACGAATTTGTGACGGAAGCTCACGGTTGGTACAGGTCAGCGATACCGAAACCACTTCATTACTGAGCAGAGATTCGTCTGACGGATAACTGCCATCAGCATGTATAAAGGCAAGGGTATGATCAAAGCCGCGATGGAACAGGGATGTTTTGGTCCGGTGATGCCAGTACACCACTTCCCGCTTCCGGCTGTATTCCATCTGATGGCTGAAACTTTCAAAGGCTGGCCACTGGCGCGCGGCCTGCGTCGAAACAGGACGCCCCAGATCTTTTTTCCTGAACATATCCTGGACCTGGCTCACCACACTGTTAACGGAAAATACATCGTAATGTTGTGGGTAATGGCGGCTGGGAACCAGCGGATAGTCTGCCCGCCGGTTGTCCAGCGTGATGGCTTCTGCATGGTGGATAAATAAATTAATGGCAGGTGCGCAATACAGGCGCAGGGAATCGCGGCGCAGCCGGATGTCCACGGGCAAAGGGCGCGAAAAACGCAGTTGCAGGGTAAAGAATTCCGCCTGCAATCCGTCAGGCAAAGCCGGACAACCACAAAGATCAAAAAAGAGAAACGCATCGGGGTAACAGAAATACTCCTGAAGGATCCGGTAGCCGCTGTGGACGTTTTTCGGCCAGGGCAGCATGGCATCCTGCGGCTCAAAACCGACAGCTTTTAGCATAAACTCAGGCAGGCGAATATGCTGTTCACCCATAGTCAGGTCGGCACCCTGCAAGTATTCGCAGAACCATAAATAAAGCTGGTCACGGGTATAGTTGTCGTCATTGCCGAGCCAGAAGCGAAGTTTGTTCAGATCCAGCGTGCGGAAGTCCGTTCCCGGTGCGACCGAAAAGGTGATGTTGATAACACCATTACGGGTCGTACTGCGGTTTTCAATCTGCTCCAGGCGAACGGGCAGCAGCCAGATATCCCGGCAGAGGGTGAAGGTACAGGGAGGCGGCTCCTCCTTTTTAGCATCAGAGGGCAGCACTTCATCAACTCTGATTTCCCCGGCGTTGGTTGTAAACTGCTCATTACGGGGGATTAACACCGGTACAGAAGACTTATCCATATCCGGCGTATATTCAATAAGGGTCATTGCCGGAACCGGACGCAGGTAATTAGGCCATAGCATCTTAATAAGCCCGTGCGTCAGTTCTGGGAATTCATCCTCAATTTTCTGGCGGAGATTGCCGGTAAGAAAAGCCACCCCTTCCAGCAGGCGTTCAATATCCGGATCCGCATCTTTTTCGGCCAGGAAGCGGGCCAGATGGGGTTTTTCCGTTGCCAGCAGCTTGCTAAGCTGGCGCAGGTAATCGAGTTCTTCCCGAAAATAGCGTTCTTCAAATTCCATTTGTCAGTCCACCCGGTAATGCTGGCTGCCATTCGGTGCCATATCAAATTCAAGCACCTCATGCGTTTCGTTAAATGTCACCCAGGCTGTAATATGAAACGTCATATCCAGCGGGCTGGAGGCGGATGAAACCACTGCCTGCACTTCAGCGTGTGAGATCCGGGGTTCATAGCGTTCTATACATTGCTCGATGGCCCGACTCATGGATTCGCGGAAGTTTTCAGCCCCTTCCGGTTCATCAATGCCCAGCTCAGGCGCACCCCGGCAACTACCGGACCGGGTATTAAGAATGTTTCGTAGGTTCTGGCGAATGGATTGCCTGAGCGAATGAATACTGCCTCCCTGCCGGTTTCTGGCCGAAGAGGCTTCCATACGCTCAAAAAGAGAACCTGTGGTTCTTTCCCGATCCGGTATCATGGTGTGTTACTCCCTGTCTAACCGGCCAACCAGGGAAAGCTCAAAATTTGCCCCCATAAATTTAAAATGAGGTCTCACGCTTAGCGCAACCTGGTACCAGCCGGGTTCGCCTTCTACATCCATAACCTCAACTTTGACAGCGCGCAGAGGTTTGCGGCTGCGCACGTCTGCAGGCGGGTTTTCCTGGTCGGCAACATACTGACGGATCCAGGTATTAAGCTCTCTTTCTAAGTCGCTCCTTTCTTTCCATGACCCCAGTTGTTCACGCTGCAACACCTTGATGTAGTGCGCTAACCGATTGATGATGAAGAGATAAGGAAGCTGCGTACCCAGCTTATAGTTGGTTTCTGCATCTTTTCCCGGAAAGTGCTTCGGTTTTTGTACCGAGTTTGCAGAGAAAAAGGCTGCATTATCAGAGTCTTTACGCATGGTAAGGGTGATAAAACCCTCTTCAGCCAGTTCAAATTCGCGGCGATCGGTGACCAGCACCTCGGTTGGGATTTTGGCCTGAATCTGCCCCATCGTTTCGAACAGATGCACCGGCAGATCTTTCACTGCGCCGCCGCTTTGCGGACCGATAATGTTTGGACACCAGCGGTATTTGGCAAAACTGTCTGCGATATTGCATGCCAGCATCCAGGCCGTATTACCCCACAGATAATCTTCGTGGTTCTGGCTGACATCTTCGTAATAGTTAAAGTTCTTAACAGGGTTATCTGTTGGTGAATAGGGCTGGCGAAGCAGGAAGCGGGGTGCCGTAAGCCCTAAATAGCGCGAATCTTCCGAGTCACGCAGGGCGCGCCATTTGGTGTAGGCCGGACCTTCAAAGATGGCATAAAGATCTTTGATATTAGGCAGTTCGGTCCACGAGTTCAGCCCCATAAACTCCGGGGAAACGGAGGACAGGAACGGTGCGTGCGCCATTGCGCCCACGGCACTGACGTATTGCAGCAGTTTCATGTCAGGCGCGGTATTTTTGAACTCATAAGCGCCCAGCACGGCAGCGATGGGTTCACCGCCAAACTGTCCGAAACCGGACGAATAAACGTGCTTATAAAATCCGGACTGAATAATTTCTGGCGCAAACTCAAAGTCTTCCAGAAGTTCCTGCTTGGTGACATGAAGCACGTTGACCTTGATGTTTTCACGGAAATCAACGCGATCCACCATGGTTTTCAGTGAGCGCCAGAACGACTCGACCTGCTGAAAGGCAGGCGCATGGATGATGACATCCATCTGGCGGCTGATGCGTTCATCAATATCTGCAATCATGCTGTCCACGGCCAGTTTATTGACCGGTTCGGCAGATGCAGTGGATTGCAGGATGCTGGCAATAAAGGCTGTCACACCCTGGCGGGCAACGTCATAACCTTCCGAACCGGGCTGAATACGGGTCTGTGCCATGATTTGATCAAGCAGCGACGATGCCTGCTCAGGCTGCCCGGCATGACTGGATACGAGTTCCTCTTCCTGTAAAGACATACTGAAAATCCTTCTGTTTTAGCTGTGTTTCTGAAACCGGCTTTTCGCCGTCAGTGAAGTACGCGCTGCCAGTGCGACGCGCTCTGCTGAAACTCACAAAAATGGATAATCTCATCCAATAGATCACTGATACGGCGATCCAGTGTTGTAATCAGCGCAGCCACACCATCCTGGTTGATTTCAACGGACGGGCTGAAACATACCTGGTAAACCACCTGCAGAATGTCTGCAACAGAGAGGTGGTATGTCCCGGAGATATTTTTGTGTGCCGTCATGCCTGGATAACCCTGTTTAATGAAATAGTGGTGGTTATTTATTGCTCACCAGACCGATTTCTTTGAGCAACTGCTCGCGGGACTCTTCATTTTCCAGCAATGCCTGGAGCTGGGTACGGAATGCCGGAAGGTTACCCATCGGCCCCTTCAGTGCAGTCAGTGCTTCACGCAGTTCCAGCAATTTATTCACTTCCGGAACCTGCCGGGCCACGCTATCTGGTGAAAAATCATCCAGTGATTTGATATTCAGCGCCACATTCAGTTCATCGTCTGTTGTGCTTCCCTTCAGGGTGGCGGGGACAGTAAAATTGAGGCCAATGGCTGCTTCAGCCATCACTGCACCGAAATTGTGCTTGTTAACGGAAACTGCCTGACGTTCATCCAGTGAGGATGTTTCCTGCGTATTTCCGGTATCGCCGACAACGAGCATGTTAAGCGGAAGTTCCACTTCAGCCGTCTGGCCATCTGTTTTTGGGACATACGATATATTAATACGCTCGCGAGGCGCGACGCTGCCTTCAAATTTTTTGCTCATAAAAGTGATCCGTCATGTTATCTCGTACAGGCCATGAACACGGCATATTCGTACCGCAAAAAATATCGGAAATGCCGCCTTGATGGCGGTGAAAATAAAATCACCACTTCTTCATCACCCCGCATTTTACGCTTCAAAATAAATAAGAAAAGGACTTTTTATCGATCGTAAAGAGGGGTATTCTGCAAGCGTTAAATAGATTGTATGAACCTGTGCAATTCGCGTCAGGTGTATTATGGCAATAATTTAAATATAGAGTTTTTATGCATCTTATTGAATTATATAATAATTTTATTAAACATAAGCTAATCTAATGATTGCTTGTTTATATATTTGTTTTGTGATTGATTAAGTGGGTATTTTTAAGGAATATCTCAAAAATTATCAAAATGATAATTCAGAAAGGATAAATACAATATTTATTCATGATTCAGCTTTGGCCATTTTATGGAGGCGATACGGACTTTGAACAGTTGGGTATGGTTATCCAGATATATATTATTAAGTTATTGCTGAATAAGAGATTTAATGATTTTAAAAATAGTTTTTACGACAACCGTAAATTCTAGCTCGGTTTGTATGTAAAAAATACTGAAAATGATGCGGTTCCGTGAAGTGAGCTGCATCTGCCTGTCTGGGATTAACGGCAGGTCATTGTAAGTAGTAATTAACCACGTTAACAAGGAGTTTACAAATGCCAACACCGTGTTATATCTCCATCACTGGTCAGACCCAGGGAAATATTACTGCAGGTGCATTTACCGCTGATTCTGTCGGCAACATCTATGTGCAGGGGCACGAAGACGAGATGCTGGTGCAGGAATTCCTGCATAACGTTACTGTCCCGACCGATCCTCAGTCCGGTCAGCCTGCGGGTCAGCGTGCTCACAAGCCTTTCATTTTTACCGTGGCGCTGAACAAAGCGGTTCCGCTGATGTACAACGCACTGGCCTCCGGCGAAATGCTGCCAACCACTGAACTTCACTGGTGGCGTACCTCTGTGGAAGGCAAACAGGAGCATTATTTCACTACCCGCCTGACTGATTCGACGATTGTCGATATGAAACTGCATATGCCGCATTGCCAGGACCCGGCGAAACGCGAGTTCACCCAGTTGCTCGAAGTTTCACTGGCCTACCGCAAAATTGAATGGGAACACGTCAAATCTGGCACTTCCGGTGCCGACGACTGGCGCGCACCGCTGGAAGCATAAGTTAAGCCAACAGCATCCGGCTATCAGGCCGGATGCTGTTTTTGTATTACGCCGTAGAAAGAAAGGTTGTCAGTAAGGGGTTACGTTCACGGGAGATGGCGGCTGCCGGAAACTTCGGCGGTAGCGTGCCTGAACGCAAGCGTAACACTGTACTGTCACAGCCGCTTTAACAGCGAACTGTCTGTTTTTCCTTAACCCCGGAGGTTGCTATGTCAACCGGATTACGTTTCACGCTGGAAGTGGACGGCCTGCCACCGGATGCTTTTGCGGTGGTCTCCTTTCATCTGAACCAGTCACTCTCTTCGCTTTTTTCCCTCGATCTCTCTCTGGTCAGCCAGCAGTTTCTCTCCCTTGAATTCCAGCAGATCCTCGACAAAATGGCCTACCTGACGATATGGCAGGGCGATGACGTACAGCGCCGGGTGAAAGGTGTGGTGACCTGGTTTGAACTGGGGGAGAACGACAAAAACCAGAAGCTGTACAGCATGAAGGTATGCCCGCCGCTGTGGCGCACAGGGCTGCGCCAGAACTTCCGTATCTTCCAGAATGAGGACATCGAAAGCATCCTCGGCACGATATTGCAGGAAAACGGGGTGACCGAGTGGAGCCCGCTGTTCAGCGAGCCACATCCTTCCCGTGAGTTTGTGTCCAGTACGGTGAGACTGATTACGATTTCCTGTGCCGGATGGCGGCGGAGGAAGGCATCTTCTTTTATGAGGAGCACGCGCAAAAAAGTACCGACCAGAGCCTGGTCCTGTGCGATACCGTGCGTTATCTGCCGGAGTCCTTTGAGATCCCCTGGAATCCGAACACCCGTACCGAGGTAAGCACCCTCTGCATCAGCCAGTTTCGCTACAGCGCACAAATCCGCCCTTCTTCCGTGGTGACCAAAGACTACACCTTTAAACGACCCGGCTGGGCAGGGCGTTTTGATCAGGAAGGCCAGTACCAGGATTACCAGCGCACACAGTATGAAGTGTATGACTACCCCGGACGTTTCAAGGGTGCTCACGGGCAGAACTTTGCCCGCTGGCAGATGGATGGCTGGCGCAACAACGCAGAAGTGGCGCGCGGAACAAGCCGTTCTCCGGAGATATGGCCGGGACGGCGAATTGTGCTGACGGGGCATCCGCAGGCGAACCTGAACCGGGAATGGCAGGTGGTGGCAAGTGAACTGCACGGCGAGCAGCCGCAGGCGGTGCCGGGACGCAGTGGTTCAGGAACCACGCTGAATAACCACTTTGCGGTAATACCGGCAGACCGGACATGGCGGCCACAGCCGTTGCTGAAACCGCTGGTGGATGGCCCGCAGAGCGCCGTCGTGACGGGACCGGCAGGCGAGGAAATCTTCTGTGATGAACATGGCCGCGTGCGGGTGAAATTTAACTGGGACCGCTATAACCCGTCAAACCAGGAAAGTTCATGCTGGATCCGTGTGGCACAGGCGTGGGCAGGCACCGGCTTTGGTAACCTGGCGATACCGCGTGTGGGTCAGGAGGTCATTGTGGACTTCCTCAACGGCGATCCGGACCAGCCGATCATTATGGGGCGTACCTACCACCAGGAAAACCGCACCCCCGGCAGCCTGCCGGGGACGAAGACGCAGATGACGATCCGCTCGAAAACCTATAAGGGCAGCGGGTTTAATGAACTGAAGTTTGACGATGCGACAGGGAAAGAACAGGTCTACATCCACGCGCAGAAGAACATGAACACCGAGGTGCTGAATAACCGCACCACTGATGTGATAAACAACCATGCCGAAAAAATAGGTAACAACCAGGCGATCACCGTTACCAATAACCAGATCCAGAACATTGGCGTTAATCAGATACAGACGGTTGGTGTCAACCAGGTGGAAACGGTGGGCAGTAACCAGATTATCAAAGTGGGATCAAACCAGGTTGAAAAGGTGGGGATCATTCGTGCGCTGACGGTGGGTGTGGCTTACCAGACGACGGTAGGCGGCATTATGAATACCTCGGTGGCGTTGTTGCAGTCCTCACAGGTAGGGCTGCATAAATCACTGATGGTGGGAATGGGCTACAGCGTCAATGTGGGGAATAACGTCACCTTCTCGGTGGGCAAGACAATGAAGGAAAACACCGGACAAACAGCAGTTTATTCTGCCGGTGAGCATCTTGAACTCTGCTGTGGTAAGGCAAGGCTGGTGCTGACGAAGGACGGAAGCATATTTCTCAATGGTACGCACATTCATCTGGAAGGGGAGTCGGATGTGAACGGTGATGCGCCAGTGATTAACTGGAACTGTGGTGCCACACAACCTGTACCGGATGCGCCTGTGCCGAAAGATTTACCCCCGGAATGCCGGATATGCGGCAATTTTGAGTCAGGTGCAAAAAATTAAAACGGAACTGGTGCAGTGACCAGATAAACCATATTAAAAGCAGAAGGAATTGATTCATGGGCGGAAAACCGGCGGCGCGGCAGGGTGATATGACCCGCAAGGGACTGGATATTGTGCAGGGTTCAGCGGGGGTGCTGATAGGTGCGCCGACGGGAGTGGCCTGTTCGGTATGTCCGGGAGGGATTACCTATGCTAACCCGGTGAACCCGCTGCTGGGTGCGAAGGTGCTGCCGGGCGAGACGGACCTTGCGCTGCCCGGCCCGCTGCCGTTTATTCTTTCCCGCGCCTACAGCAGCTACCGGACCAGAACACCCGCGCCGGTGGGGGTGTTTGGTCCCGGCTGGAAAGCGCCCTTCGATATCCGCTTACAGATACGCGATGAAGGCCTGATACTCAACGACAACGGCGGCAGGAGCATTCACTTTGAGCCGCTGTTTCCCGGCGAGATAAGCTACAGCCGCAGCGAGTCACTCTGGCTGGCGCGGGGCGGGGTGGCGGAGCAGCACAGTTCGCAGCCGCTAAGCGCACTCTGGCAGGTGCTGCCGGAAGATGTTCGCCTGAGTCCGCATGTGTACCTGGCGACAAACAGCCTTCAGGGGCCGTGGTGGATACTCAGCTGGCCGGAGCGGGTGCCGGGGGCGGACGAGGTGCTGCCGCCGGAGCCGCCCGCATACCGGGTGCTGACGGGCGTGGTGGACGGCTTCGGGCGGACGCTGACTTTCCACCGGGCGGCGGAGGGTGACGTGGCGGGCGCGGTGACGGGGGTGACGGACGGCGCGGGCCGCTGTTTTCACCTGGTGCTGACCACACAGGCGCAGCGGGCGGAAGCCTTCCGTAAACAGCGCGCCACGTCTTTATCTTCCCCTGCCGGTCCCCGTTCTGCTTCCTCTTCTTCTGCTTTCCCCGACACGCTGCCCGCCGGTACAGAATACGGTGCCGATAACGGTATCCGGCTGGAGGCGGTGTGGCTGACACACGACCCGGCATACCCGGATGAACAGCCGACTGCGCCGCTGGCGCGCTACACGTACACGGCCAGCGGAGAACTGCGGGCGGTGTATGACCGCAGCGGGACGCAGGTTCGCGGGTTTACTTATGATGCGGAGCACGCCGGGCGGATGGTGGCACACCATTATGCGGGGAGGCCGGAGAGCCGCTACCGGTATGATGATACCGGTCGGGTGACGGAGCAGGTCAACCCGGAGGGGCTGGACTACCGCTTTGAGTACGGAGAGCGCCGGGTAATCATCACGGACAGCCTGAACCGGCGGGAGGTGCTGTACACGGAGGGCGAAGGCGGCCTGAAGCGGGTGGTGAAGAAGGAGCATGCGGACGGGAGCATCACCCGCAGCGAGTATGATGAGGCGGGGAGGCTGAAGGCGCAGACGGATGCGGCGGGGCGGCGGACGGAGTACAGCCTGCATATGGCGTCGGGCGCGGTGACAGCGGTGACGGGGCCGGACGGCAGGACGGTGCGGTATGGCTATAACAGCCAGCGGCAGGTGACGTCAGTGACGTACCCGGACGGGCTTCGCAGCAGCCGGGAGTATGATGAGAAGGGAAGGCTGACGGCGGAGACCTCGCGCAGCGGTGAGACGATGCGGTACAGCTATGATGACCCGGCGAGTGAGCTGCCGACAGGGATAGAGGATGCGACGGGCAGTACAAAACAGATGGCATGGAGCCGTTACGGTCAGCTGCTGGCCTTCACGGACTGCTCGGGGTACACGACGCGGTATGAGTATGACCGGTACGGTCAACAAATCGCCGTTCACCGGGAAGAAGGCATCAGCACTTACAGCAGTTATAACCCGCGTGGGCAACTGGTCAGTCAGAAGGATGCGCAGGGGCGGGAGACCCGTTATGAGTACAGTGCCGCAGGCGACCTCACCGCTATCGTTGCCCCGGACGGCAGCCGCAGTGAGATACAGTATGATGCGTGGGGAAAGGCCGTCAGCACCACGCAGGGCGGTCTTACGCGCAGCATGGGGTATGACGCTGCCGGGCGCATCACCGTGCTGACCAACGAGAACGGCAGCCAGTCCACGTTCCGGTATGACCCGGTCGACAGGCTGACGGAGCAGCGTGGCTTTGATGGCAGGACGCAACGTTACCATTATGACTTGACCGGAAAACTCACGCAGAGTGAAGATGAGGGGCTTATCACCCTCAGGCATTACGATGCGTCAGACCGTATCACCCGGCGCACGGTGAACGGCGACCCGGCGGAACAGTGGCAGTATGATGAACACGGGTGGCTAACCACCATCAGCCATACCAGTGACGACCACCGAGTGTCGGTCCACTACGGCTATGACGATAAAGGCCGCCTGACGGGCGAACGGCAGACGGTGGAGAACCCGGAGACGGGGGAGATGCTGTGGGAGCATGAGACGGGGCATGCGTACAGCGAACAGGGGCTGGCGACCCGTCAGGAGCCGGACGGTCTGCCGCCGGTGGAGTGGCTGACGTATGGCAGCGGTTATCTTGCGGGGATGAAGCTGGGCGGAACACCGCTGGTCGAGTACACGCGGGACCGGCTGCACCGTGAGACGGTGCGCAGCTTCGGCAGCATGGCAGGCAGTAATGCAGCATATGAACTGACCAGCACATACACCCTCACAGGGCAGCTACAGAGCAGGCACCTGAACCTCCCGCAGCTTGACCGGGACTACGACTGGAACGACAACGGACAGCTAATCCGCATCAGCGGCCCGCAGGAGAGCCGGGAGTACCGTTACAGTGACACGGGAAGGCTGACGGGCGTCCACACCACGGCGGCGAACCTGGATATCGATATCCCGTATGCGACGGACCCGGCAGGAAACCGGCTGCCGGACCCGGAACTGCACCCGGACAGCACGCTCACGGCGTGGCCGGATAACCGCATCGCGGAAGATGCGCACTATGTCTACCGCCACGATGAATACGGCAGGCTGGCGGAGAAGACGGACCTCATCCCGGAAGGGGTTATCCGGATGCACGACGAGCGGACCCACCACTACCATTACGACAGCCAGCACCGTCTGGTGTTCTACACGCGGATACAGCACGGCGAACCACAGGTGGAGAGCCGGTACCTCTATGACCCGCTGGGCCGCCGGACGGGAAAACGGGTATGGCGGCGGGAGCGTGACCTGACGGGGTGGATGTCGCTGTCGCGTAAACCGGAGGAGACCTGGTACGGGTGGGACGGTGACAGGCTGACCACTGTACAGACCCAACAGACAAGAATCCAGACGGTATACCAGCCGGGAAGCTTCACGCCGCTCCTGAGAATCGAAACAGAGAATGGCGAACAGGCGAAGGCGCGGCACCGGAGCCTGGCGGAGGTGTTGCAGGAGGACACGGGGGTGACGCTTCCGGCGGAGCTGGCGGTGATGCTGGGGAGGCTGGAGCGGGAACTGCGTGCGGGAGCGGTGAGTGCGGAGAGTGAGGCATGGCTTGCGCAGTGCGGGCTGACGGTGGAGCAGATGGAAAGCCAGATGGAGGCGGAATACATCCCGGAGCGGAGGCTGCATCTTTACCACTGTGACCACCGGGGACTGCCGCTGGCGCTTATCAGCCCGGAAGGGGAAACGGCGTGGCAGGGGGAGTATGACGAGTGGGGAAACCTGCTGGGCGAGGAAAGCGCGCAGCACCTTCAGCAGTCACTCCGTCTGCCGGGACAGCAGTATGATGAGGAGTCGGGGCTGTACTACAACCGCAACCGGTACTATGATCCGTTGCAGGGGAGATATATCACCCAGGACCCGATAGGGCTGGAGGGGGGATGGAACCTGTATCAGTACCCACTCAATCCTATTGAACATATAGATCCGTTGGGGTTAGCACTTGATTTGAATTATTATTCTCCGTCAGATCCTATATATAAAGGTTCTCTTAATGTAAGGGAATTTCCAACGGGTTTTACAGTTGGAGGTCATGGTTCGCCTACATCTATGAGTGATGACAGAATCAAAAAAGGAAGTGATCTGACAATAAAACAATTAGCTAGCGACATAAGAGCGAATCCTAAATATCATGAAGGTATGCCTGTAGTCTTGTTTTCCTGCGAAACAGGAAAAGGCAAAAATTCATTTGCACAGAAACTAGCTAACGAACTTGATGCTACAGTGATTGCTCCTGATGAAATAATATGGATTTGGCCGGATGGAAACTATGCTATTATGGGGCAAACAGCTAGGATAACAATAGGCGGTAAGGACAACGGGGCGTTTGAATTGGTGCCAGACGAGAAACAACCAGGGGACTTTCATAAATTTACACCTACAGGAAGCAAATAGTAATGAAAGTATTTACTTTTTTGTTGATTATCATGGTATGTCTTTATAACTTTGGAGTGAGGGCTGCTATGGATAACTCAAAACATTTGATGAGGCGGAAAAATTATTGGCGGAGCTTTCTGCTAGAAAAGGTGAAGGTGAAGGTGAACCAAAATCAACAGTAAGCGTCTTTTATTTGCAGCCAGAAGAAGTAAATACTTTATCACACCAGGCAAAACGAGGCGATGGCGAGGCGGGTTTTAGGTTGTTCTTGTACTACAAGTTGTCCAATTATGATGAAGAAAAAAGTAGTCAGTGGTTAAAAATAGCGGCTAATAATGGTCATGCGACAGCTCAGTATCGGTTATATGTAGAGTTACAAGAACAAGGTGAAACCAAGGAAGCTAATGAATGGTTACAAAAAATTAAATTGGCTGCCAGTAATAATGACAGTTCAGCAATATGGTTCTTGGTGAATTGTTATAAAAACCAGGGAAATAAAAAAGAAGCATTGCAATGGGCATATAAACTCAAAGCGAGTAAACAGCCGCTTGATGCAGATCGACTAATTGAAGAATTAACGAAAGAACAAAAGTAGCTTTAAACAGGTAACAGAAAAATGGAGAGTAGAAAAACTTTACCAGTCGCTACAACACCTACACACAAAATTACGTTTACGACGACTGCAACAAGCTCATCAAAGCGCAAGTTGAAACCAAAACTGGCATCTTCGTCGCCGGTTATCATTACGATGTACTTGGCAGATGCATCAAAAGTCGCAAGAGAAAAGATGAAAATATAGCTTTTTGTATCATTAAGTATGTGGCCAGCACATGACTCGGCATAGATCTTATGACTAAGATTCTACACCCCAAACCTAAGTATGGGCCTAAGAAGCCGTTTGGTTCATTTTTTATATCTCCAGCATTTTAGTGGATGGAGCTTATGAAAATAATAAGGTTATTATTGCTGGCTTGTTCGATAACCATTCATTTTTTTATTGTAAAAGAACATGTATTTAAAATATTCAATCAACATGCTTATTATTTTTTGTTTGCTTTTTATGTTTTGATAGTGTTCTGTTTTTTGTTATTTTTTAAAAGATCTTTTATTGTTGATTTAATAGCTTGTATAATAATTCCTTATATTTCTTCTGTCATAAGTTTCTTGTTTTTGTCCATGTTAATATCTCCTCACCTCAGGGAAAGATCGCCTAACGCCGCTTTTTTGTACTAAATAATTCGCACTAAATGTTCAATAATTGAGATATTCCTTATTATCTAAAACTGTTTTTCACAGCTTACATATGATCAAATACTCCTTGCATAAATAAGGAGAACAAAATGGAACTTAAAAAATTGATGGAACATATTTCTGTTATTCCCGATTACAGACAAGCCTGGAAAGTGGAACATAAATTGTCAGATATTCTACTGTTGATTATTAGTGCCGTTATTTCTGGTGCAGAAGGTTAGGAAGATATAGAGGATTTTGGGGAAACACATCTCGATTTTTTGAAGCAATATGGT
>ERZ1026780.316-NODE-316-length-40125-cov-29.333067_pt1 | contig 40125 bp, 53 predicted proteins | sample MGYA00380126_ERZ1026780 | MGnify/ENA primary metagenome ERZ1026780 (study PRJEB33269, sample SAMEA4719762) | human gut metagenome | biome: human-associated habitat; feature: organic feature; material: feces | place: Cameroon | collected 2013-10 ... | reverse complement strand
CAACATGAACCAACTCAGGAGCTTTTCCTTTCTCATGCAAATAGAGATAAGCCAAGCTGTTTGCATCACGACCATCCATAAATCCATTGATGGCGTTTCGAGTGATACCTTGCATTTCCTTTGGAACGGATTCAATGTCATCGTAAGCGACATCACCACCTTTTCCACCGAACTTCTTCTCCACAGGAGGATAGATAGGAGTCCAGGCATCAGCGGCATAAGTGCCGATATTCTTGCCTGTTCTCTTGGCTATCTTTTCTGCCTTCGGTATCAGTGTAATCTCACCAAAGCCCGAATATATTCCGTTTTTGGAGTCTATTACACCCATGGAAGGAGCAGCAAAGCCACCTTGCTTGATAGCTTTGCGTAGCTTGTCAAGGCTGATGTTGTGCATACCAAACATGGTTTTGTCCGCATCCCTTGAAGCCTTAGCAGCCTTGGCAGCCTCTCGTGGGTCAATGCCATCGAGCAAGTCCTTCATCACACGGTCTGCTACCTCCTCAGCTGTGGTGAAGTGGATGTGAAGGAAGTCGGCAACCTTCTTCCAGAACTTGGAAAGTACGTTCTTCAACCGTTGAAGGGCATAGAGTGCCTTCGCCTTCTCCGTGACGCTACCATCACCGTCGAGGATGGCATCATACTCCTCACGGATTCGCTCCGCACCTCTCTTGCCTGAATATTGGGCAAGTACCTCGTCGGCGATGTCGCTGTCAGTCTCCAAGTGAGGATATTCCCTCCTCACCTTATCCCACACAGGCTTCAAGCCCTTCATCAAGTTCACGATGTTCTCCCATTCCTTAGGATTTTCAGAGCGAACCGCCTCAGCCCACAAGTGGGCATATTCATGGATAGGAGTTTCACTGTTCGCAATACGAGGATCAATGTAAATCTTGCCGTCAACGGTGTAACCGTATGCCTCGCCGTTAGGAGTGACAAAGAATTTTGCCTTTTTTGATTTTTTTTCGGCATTCTCATACAATTTTCCGTCATTTTCTATGGCTGTTTCAGCATCTTTTCGTATCTTTGCAGCGTCTTCGGTGCTAATGATAACGTTTCGGGCGTCGATTGCAGGGGACATTCCTGTTTTGGAATGGACATCTGCACCATTGGAAGAAGATTCGTCCTCCTTTAGGGTAACGTTTTCAGACGTGAGCTTGGGGGCACTCTTTGAGTGAGCATCAACCACCTTCTGTGTAGGGCGATTATGTGGGTCAATATTGGCCCACATATTTTTTGATACCAATTCATCACCGTCCAAGTTACCCTCTGCCTCTATGTAAATTATCTTACCATTGCTAAGATGCTTTACATATCGCACGGATTGCCTTCCGTAACTCTCTGAACCAGGAAGAATCTCATCAGGAGCAATAAGAATGTAAGGAGCAAGTTCCATATCCTCCTTTGCCAAAGGAATATCACCTTCTCCTAACTTCTTCCCATTCTCGCCATGGTTCTTGTAGGCATGATTTAAGCCACCAACATCTATTAAGTGTTTTTTAACCTTATGATGCAGGATATTTTCCGTTTTTCTATTTACAGACTGAGGAACAAAAATTTCCTTCTGTCCACCTCTAGCTTTTGTAACATGCTTTCTGATGAAATTTGCAACATCATTCAAGTTGGAAAGTATGGCTTGTGCGCTTACTCGCTTGCCTTCTTGATTTGCAGCGTCAAGCACCCTCTGTCCCTCTTCCACGTCGGTAATCACGTCCATGCCGCTCTCACGCAACTTGTCGATGACGGCATCACGCAACACCTCTTCCTGATGTGTCGGCTTCAAGGCAGAGCTGCCCTTCTGATAACGCTCATCGGACTTGCGAGAGTTGAAACGTTGAGACAGAGGAATGACATTTCCCTTGTCATCGTATGTTACGGCATCAAGCAACTTTCGGTTGTTCTTGGTATTCTTATAGGCAAAATCGGTATCATTAACATAGTCTTCCTCACGACCATAACCCCATTCTGCTATATCGTTGCCATCAAACCAGACATCATCAACAGGAACTTTTTGTTCGATGATGTTGTAATCATCACCCCACCCATGCAAATTTGCATTGTCAACGGCATAGGCACGGCTTGGAGTAACCCAATCGCCATTTCTGAACTTGCCTTCCTTCACGTCAGAAGGAACGCTTCGATACATGGTTATTGTCTTACTCTTTTTCTGAATGGCATTGCGTACATTGTCAATAGCCTCCTTACGCATAGGGTCAGCGGAACGATAAGCAGCGTTGTTCGTCAAATCCTCCAAGTTACCGCCATCAATTCCTTCATTAATGTAGTCACCAAGAGTTGACTCACCCTCAAACTCGCCATCGTCCCAAGCCTCCTTACGCTCTTCCTTTGTTAGGAAATAGCCATTTCCCCAAGGTGCAGAGCCATTGAAGGCAGATGTACCCTGATAGCTGGAATCGGTTGAATAGCCAGCAGCCTCGGCAGCTTCGTTCACCATTCTCTGTGCTGTTTCCATGTCGCCACGATTAACCGCATCAAGGTAATCTGCATCAAACTTAGCCTGTTCGTCTGATACCTTGCTGAACCTAATCCTAGGCTGTTGGTTCTCGTTCTCCTTGATTACCGCCTTGATGATAGCCGCCTCGTTAGGAGAAAGGATGATTTCTCCCTTCTCGTATGCGTTCCACAACGGCACACCACTCTTGTAGTCTTCCAACAAGGTTTCTATCATGTCACGCTCCGCCGTGGTAGAGCCATAACGATTCTTGCCGATAGTCCAAACCACGTCGTGACTTTCAGCATGTTTCTTTACTCTACCCCTGTATTTCTCTGGCTCACCAGTGGCATTCCACTTCTCACCCTTGATGATTGAAGCCGCCTTGGGCTTCACCTCGCTCTTCACCATGGCATAGTTGGCAAACGGCTTTGTCTTGCGGTCTGAGGATTGCAGCCACTTGTCGAAGGTAGCCTTAGGCACGGAAGTAACCTCACCAAGACCTTTCCATCCTGGAGAATAGTTCTGCAAGTAAGCGTTCTTGGCATCCTCCTCGGAAGGATAGCCATACATCACCTTGTGCTCGTCAAACTCGCCTGTCTTCGGGTTCACTTGGTCGATGACGAACACGTTGCCGTCGAACGTGTCAAGGTCGGCGGCATCGTTGATGAACATGTCGATGTGGTCGCCATCAACACCTATCTTGCCAAGGACATAGCCATACGTGTCGTGCATGGTCACGCTCCAAGGCTTGCCGTTCTCGTCCTTTCCGCTTCGGGTTACGCCCTTAGGTGTCTCCACCGTGAAATCATAGCCACCAAACTTCAAGTGACCTTTCTTGTAGTTGCCAGCCTTCTTCTGCGCCTCGGTCGGGTTGGACTCTGTTTCCGCAACGGCATTCTTTAGACGTTCTCCGAAGGATGCGCCTTGCGATACAGGTACGCTTCCGTCAACTGTGCTTGCGCCAGCTTCCACGCCGCCATTTTCTTGTCCTTGAACTGGCTCAGTATTGCCAATTCCACCTTCTTGCCTACTAGGTTGTGCTTCTGACACAGTGCCTTCGCCTTCGAGAGTTCCCGAAGTAGCTGGTCGTTGCTCAGAGACTTTATCCACTCCTGAGCCTCCTGCATTCTCTGCTGATGTTCTTGCTTCATATTCTTCTGGTAATTGTTGCTTGATAATGTTCTCTATCTCGTTTCGTTCCTCCTCTATGGCTTGTATTCTATCAAATTCCATGCCAAGAATGGCGTTTTGGGTCGCATCGTCGGGTAACTCGGATGAAAGAGCCTCTATATAAGATTGCTCCTCTGCCTGACGCTCCATCACCTCGTTGCCATACTCATCACGTTGGTTCTCCTCTTCCTCGTCAAGGGCACGCATCTTCTGCTCGGCATCGGCGATTCGGTTCAGAAGGGTGTAGTTCTTCAACTCTGAGTAACTTCCTGCACTACCCAACAGGTTGAGAAGGGTGTCACGAATATCCACGTCGTTATAACCCAAATCCCGAAGGTGCTCTGGCATGTCATCGTTGAGACGGTTGCAGAAGTCGGCAATGGTCATGCCCTCGCCCTCCTTCGCCAACACCATGAGCTTCTTGAAGTCACCACGTCCTAGACCCATTTCCTGCTTCAAGCCGTTGGAGAAAGCACCGCCCTTCTCCATGCCCTCGTAGTTAAGCATTTTCTTGCCGATGTTGCTTGCCACATACTCCTCCAAAGTGTTAGGGGTATCGTCAAGGATGTTTGGGTCAACCTCCTCGTAGATGGACTTGATTTTGTCTAGGTTTCCGTTGCTGATGGCATCCTCCACCAGCACGGCACGTTGCTCGGAAGATGTCATTTGCTCCATAGCCTTAGCCCTCGACTCCATCACTTCCTTACGATAGAGGGTGCTTAGCTTTCCTGCCTGAGCCTTCAACTCCTTGGCGGATTCGGTCAAGCCTTGCTGACGTGCCTCCAACTGTGCCTTGGTGGTGTTTATCTCCTTGATTTGCTCAGGCTCCAGTTCTGTCTCGCCGTTCTTGTATTGCTCCAAGATGCCATTAATTTCGTCAATTTGCGGCTGCACCTCGTTGGATTGAATGTCATAGATGCGCTTTCGCTCTGAGGCAATATGGTTGCTAGCCTCATCCAATGTAGGATATTGCTTCTTCAGCTCGTCATTCGACAATACAGGAACCTCACGTTCCTCGGATGGCACGATGGCTTTCTCATCCACACCTGCGTCCTTGATGGTCTTGGTGCGCTCGTCCTTCATTGCCCTGATTTCATCGGGTGTCATCACGGAGTTGCGGATGGTGTTCCAGTTCTTGTAGCGAATGGAAAGGTCATCCATCTGCTCTTGCACAAGTTTCAGCTCGTCCTCCACCTTCCGTGCCTTGTCAGGGTCTAAGTCTGCGTTGGTGTCAAGCCATGCCTTGTACTCGGCTGCTTGCTTTCTCTTGTTGTCAAGCTGCTCCTTGATGTCGGAACGACTGCCATTGATGAGACTCAACAGTTTTCCGTGGTCTTCGCCATACTCGTCCTGCAAGTACTCTGCCACCACCTTAGGGTCCGACTCCTTGGATGAATAGTCTATCTGACCGTCGCCATACCCCACGATGCCATCGGCGAAGCGTTGCTTCTTCTCGGTCTCAGCCTTGACTACGGCATCGTTCGCACGCTGCGCCTCCTCTGCGTCTAGCTCGGCATTGATGGATGCTTGCAAGGCGTTGTTGCGCATTTGGGCAAACTCATCCTTTGAGAGTGCTATCTGGTCTTTGCCGTCTGAAAGGACAACACGACCGTCTTGGGTATATCCTGCGAACTGCATCTGAACGGCATCCGTTCCTGCCTCCATGGCTATCTCTACGCTTTGTCCTGACTGCATGTTGCTCCCATCAAAAAGGGAAGTGAACTTCTGAACGGTGGCTGCATGGTTCTGCTCTGATAATTGCCCCACATAATCTTGGAATGGAACAGGATTGCCAGTCTCCTTGATTTCGGTTGCGTGAACCTGCTTCATCACTGGTTGACCGTTCTCGTCGGTGGTGGTTACGAAAGTGCCTCCATACTCGTTAGCCTTCTTCAAGAATGCCGTCGTTCCATCCATGAGGGTAACAGGAACAATGTTTCCATCCTCGGTGGCGTATGGCCACAACTGTTGCGTCAAAGCCTCTGAATAGCCGTCATCGGCATGTTCTATTCCATCGAGCACACCTTGCTTGGCTTGACTAGCCTCAACATACTTGCGGATGGCATCACGCTGCACCTCATCGAGCATGTTGGCCTTCTGCGCTATGAACTGTTCCATGTCCTTGCCCTCGTCGATAGCCTTGTATATCGTCTGTAGCAAGGTGTCGCTGCCCTTGAAGGCACGCTGTAGCCTAGCCTCTGCCACATCATCGGCATGGTCTATGGCTGTCAACGTCTCGCTGTCATTGTTGGCTACCGCATCCTGACCTCGCTTGTAGGCATCGCTGACGGAAGGAGTTCCCTCACCTGCGGACGAGGAAGGTGGGGCTGGAGGTGTCGGCGGAGTCGTTGGCGGTTCTGTTGGTGGAACTTCACTTGTCACATCTTGGGTATTTTCGGCTATATTGCGGTCATTTTCGGCTATTCTCTGACCGTTTTCTGCCGTTGATGGAACGGTTTCAGTAGGTTCACCACCTTCCGATACTCCACCGTTCTGCTCTATCAGCTTCTGCCCTTCGCTATGAGACTGGCGATAGAGGTCATCCACCGTCTGTTTCATTTCACGTTTCAGCACGATGTCGTTATAGAGCTGCTTCTGGTATGCCTCGACAAGTTTCTGCTGCTTCTCGGTGCGTTTCTTGCCATCACCTTCCAAAGCCTCACGAAGTGTCCCATGTGGCACGCCTTGCGAATCCTCGAAGGTGCGCACATAGTCACGCATGATGCTGCTATTCTCGAAGGCACTGTCATAGAAGTGGCGATAGCCATTCAGAAGTTGTTGCTCCTGCTCGGTCAACTCCATACCACTCTGCTGCTTTTGCATGATGTCACCTATTGCATTGGCATTCTGGTGCAAGTAGATGGCTGCTTTGTCCTCGTCGGTCAAACCTTCGCCCATACCATATTTCTCCCTTGCCTTGGCATAGACATCATCCAAGTGCTCCTGCAAGGCATCGGTATGGTAGGCGTTTTCGTAAGCGGAAGTGAGATTGAGAGACTTTTCGTAGTCAAGGCTTTTCTCAGCCTTCTTGGCTTCATCGTATGAGGAGAATGATTTGCGGTCGATGATTCCACCGTCCTTGTTCAATGTCTCCAGATAGACCTTGCCGTCCATCGGCTGCACGATGATGCTGTCTATGACTGGCGAGAAGGACTGAGGACGCTTGCCCTCCACCACTGCCATCATCTTTGCTTTCAACACCTCTGGAACGGATTTGTTGTTCATCAGGTTCATGTACTTCTGAGTGAGTTGTCCCATCAATTCAGCATCACCATTGATACTGTTGCCGTTGATGCCCAAATCCTCGAAGGCGGTGCGTAGGTCATCGTAGCCGAATCGTCTCAACTGGGCTAAGTCCTCATCGTTGAAGTCATATTTGCGGTTGAACTCCCTCGCATCCTTGAAATGTGCGTACTTGCCCATCATGCCAGGAAGACCGATTGCGGTGAGGTTTGCCATGCTCTCCAAGAAACTCTCGGCTGCGTCCTTGCCTGTAGGTTTGAAGTTAGGGTCTTGCGCCATGCGTTCAATCAACGCATGACCTGTCATGATGCTGGAGTCAACGGCTTTCCCACCCACGTCTGCGAGAATGTTGGCTGCAAGACCTCTTCCCTTGCCTATCATGTTGGCAAGAGTGCCACCTTGCATGATAGTGCCAAGTGCAGCTCCCTTGGTCACCTCTCCTATTGTTTTGGCGAGAACCTTTTCAACCGATGTATGGTATGGCTTTCCGTTCTCGTCAAACTGACCGTCACGGTAAACCTCATTGATAGGCGTGGAAATGGCAGACTGACCACCAAACGTTACCGCTCCATGGGCTGCACCAGTCTTCAACGCCGTGGTCTTGCTTCTTCCGACGAGCATCTTGGCTGCACGCTCCGCCATCTTGCGTTCCATGCCCTTAGCCATGAGGTCACCAGCTAACTTGCCCTCTGCCTTCGCCAACATTGCCTTGGTAAGCTTGCCACCAGCGGCACCAGGAAGCCAATAACTCCAAGCGTCACCAGCGAAGGTAAGAGCACCGCTTGCCACGTTCTCCCAAAATCCAGGCTGATACTGTTGGTTGGCCATGTCCTCCAACCAATTCTGATAATCGGTCTGCATCAGTTTGCGTGACACCTTGCCAACGATAGTATTGCCCAAGCCAGTCTTCATGATGTACTCGAAACTGTTATGAGGAATGAGCTTCTTCATTTCCAAACGGTCAAGTTCTCCCTTGATAGAGGCGTTGAGCATAGGTTTCACGTATGTCTTGACAAAATCATCTATCTTGTCATAACTATAGCCACGTTTGCCCATCACCTTGACCAACGCCAAGGTGAAATCAGGGTCATCCACGATACCGCTCAACTGCTTGGTAAGCGAGTTGAGAACCTTCTGAGGGTCACGCATCTTGTTGTACTCACCCATAGCCGTTGCAGTCTGAGGTGAAGCCGCATCTACAGAATAGAATCCACTATAGGTGTCGTTGTACTTCTGTAAATAGCTGTTTGCCTCTGCCTCAGCCTTATTGATGGCATCAGCTACTGGTTGCTTGATGAATTGGTTGATGATGGACGCTGCATCATTGTAGTTGTCATTTTGCTCCAAGGCATTGTCCACATCCCCCTCATGAGCATAAAGGCGTGTGGCAACGTCCTCGGCTATCTTTCGGTAGTTGCTGCCATACTTCTCCACAAGGCTCTCCACCATGGCTGGCTTCACGAAGTGGGCAATGTAGTCATCATAGCTGATACCCATGCGTGTAGCCTCGTCCTTCAACTTGTCCTGCACGTCGTGGCTGTACCACTGGGCATCAATGGCGTTATCCACCATTCCCGAATTGTTGGCATCCAATGAGGAAACAAACTGATTGGTGGTCTGCTTCGCCAAGATGTCAGCCGTGCCAAACAAGCCTTGCTTAGCCATTTCGAGGGCTTCTTCTGGCGTTTTCGCCTTGCCATCAGCCAACAAATCAGATGCGGTCTGTTGCAAGGCATCCACATCACCGCCTTGGCTGAGGTAATTGCCGTACTTGGCTACGATGTCGTTAGACGTGTCGTTTGTCACCACGTCTGGCTTCACTTGTTGCGTTGGTGTCGCAACCTCTTCCTGCTGATTTCCTTCCACAACCGACTGAGGAATGGAAGGAGAAGGTTGTAATGTTCCGTTGCTGGTCTGCACGCCCTTCGGAATCATTCCCATGGCTTGCGAAATGAGACCAGTCTTTCCCTCCTCTGAGGATGGTTGCTCCACTTGATTGGTGGCAACAGGTGCGTTAACTGGCTTCTGTTGCACCGTTTGCTGTTGGGTTGGCAGTGTCTGAGGTTGCTGACCGCTAGCCACTGGTTGCCCACTCGTTGGAACGGAAGTAGAAGAAGGAGCTGCTTGCGAGGTGGAACTGGAAGGAGTAGGCTCCAACACCATATTGTCGAAGTCCTGCGAACTTCCCACATTGTAACCCATGCTCTTGGCTTCGTTATAGTACCAGTCACGGTCTTCCTTGTTATTCAAGTCTTTCTTGAAGTCATCATAGCTGCCTACTTGGTAGCCGTTCTTTTTGAACTCCTCATAGAAATACTTTCTGTCTTGCTCGTCATACATAGCTTGAATATCTTTTTGTTATACTTATTTCTTTCGTCTCGAAGGTGGAATCTTGCTGTTGCCGCCTCCACCGTTTCTGCGAGAAGGCGGTGTCATGCGGCGTGTACGTGCAATCTGCTCCTTAGCCCACTTGGTAGCTTGCTGGCGGTTCTTCTCGTTCGCCCAAGTGCCACCCTTTCCGTAATCGGTGTTGCTGCCTACCGCCATACCGTTGTTCTTAGCCCAACGGTCGGCATGTTTCTTAAACTCAGGGTCGTTGGCATAAAGGTTGTTGAAGTCATCGGCATCCTTTTGGTTGGCATTCTTCTGATTCTGCCCTTCCGTCTGTGATTTGATGTGCTTGACTTGTGCGCCCTTGACGGCGATACCTGCCCGATGGTCGGCTGCGGCGGCGTTCTGATTGTTGGTCTGACCTTTGAGGAGATTCTTCTTGTCTGGTCGAAGTTCGTTTTCCGTCTTGGTCTTGGCGGTGCTCAGTCCTGCCGAAGCGTTGGAAGCATTTTGCCTAGCTTGCTCCGTCTTCACCTTTTCAGGTGTCAAGGCATCCACTTGGTTCTTCTGCGAACCATAGTAGGCAGCTTGCGCCTCCTTTGCCTTGGCTGCTGCCTCTGCTTGCATCTGCGCTTGCTTGTCCTGACGTTCCTTGAAGATGTTCACCATCATCTGGTCGTAGCCTTTCTGACGAAGTGCGTCTGTCGATTCACGTATCTTGCGCTGACGTTCGGTTAGCTCCTTGGCGGATTCTATCTGCTGAGAAGGTGCGCCGATTGTCGTTCCAACAAAGTTGCCGATGTGACTAAAAAGATTACCCAATTGCTCCCATTTCGCCTGACGCTCGGCTTTCTTCGCCAAAATGTCATTAGCCTCAACGGTCTTGTCGGGGTCTCCGTACTTGCTAAGCCACGAGTAAAAGTTGGCATAGTTGCCATCGCCATTCTTCTGAAAGTCCTTGGCTATGTCGTAAGGTGTCATTTGGCGCAAGATTGGGTTCTGCTCTATTTGGCTGTAGGGCTTGCTCCAGTCTATCTGTATGCCTTGCCCTGGTGTAACCTGCGCCACATCCGCCGTTGGCTGTTGCGTGAAGCTCACGCCTTGCGTTCCGTTCTGAGGGTCTGGCACGCTAGGAGAAGGGGGAGTTTGCACTTGCTGCTCGTTGTCTGCGCTCACTACTGGGGAAGGCGTTGCGCTTTCTCCTGCTGGCGAAGGTGTCGCCACGCTTGAAGCCGTTGGAGAATCAGAAGGGGTGGTTTGCAGCTCACTCGCCGCCTCCACTACAGGGGAAGGGGCGGACGTTCCGCCGTCGTTTGAAGGAAAGTCCGTCACTGGAGTTTTCGGCGATGACGATTGCTGTCTGTCAAAGATGTTGCTGAATATTCCCATATCTACCTCCTTCCGTTACCATGGCAAACTGTTGGCTGCACTAGCCAATCCACCTGCCGCCTGACCAATTGCCTTAGCCTGACCTATACCACGTTCCTTCTGAGTGGAAGCGATGTACTCCGTCATCTTGCCTATCTGGCTGTCGGCGTTGTTCCATACGTTCTCCTTGTTCTGAGCACCTTGAACCGCTGCGTCCTGCATCATCTTGCCCACCTGCTCCTGCGCCGCTTGCTTGCTGAGCGCAACCGACTCGTCGCTGCCACCTGTCACGATGTTCGTGCCCTTGGCTTTCTTCGTGGCATCGTCAAGCACCTTCTGTGCGTTCGTCACCGCCACTTGGTTCTCTGCGCTCTGCGTCGGGTCTTGGTAGTAGAGGGCATCACGATGGTCCTTTACGTCCTGCATACGTTTCCGATAAGTCTCCAAGGCTTGGTCATACGCCTTGTTCATTGCTTTTGCTGACAGAACGCCACCTAATGCCGAGGTGACTCCACCAGCTATACTTCCTATCATTCCCATAATATCCGAATATAAAAATGTTTAAACATGTGTCAAAAGTAATGTGTTTTTCACTATCTCTTGCGATATATTGCGCAACTCAGAGCACAACTATTGAAAGTTTTCGCTATATTTGCACTCGATTTCACATAAACACCGAAGCAAATGAAGAAAGAAGAAGGAAACAACAAGACTCCAAAGGAGAAAAGGAAGAAGACTGGAGGACGCAAGGCTGGAACTCCAAACAAGGTGACGAAGGCGGTGCGTGAGAGCTTGAAGGATGCCATCACTGGTTATCTCAACGGCATGAACGAGAAAGGTTTCTCGCTCGCACAGGACTTGTACGACATCGAGGAGCCTGCTGGAAGGCTGGCGATGATTGCCAAGTTCCTGCCATACGTCGCTCCTAAGCTACAGTCCATATCGTTCAACAGTGACGATACGAGAAACCTCACGGTCGAGGAGACTTTGATGAAGCTGGATGAGAACTTCAAGAAGGAGGAGACCACTATCAACATCAAGAACCTCAAGATTGTTAACAATGGCTAACTGCGCAAAAAGGGCAGTCCTCTCTAAATTTTTCGCTTGTTTAGAGAAGACTACCCTTTTGAATGGATATGAGAAAAAGCGTACCGAAATAAAGCTATTTTAACACAATTTGCATGATAAGCGTGTCAAAACAGTCTTAATCCGTCATTTTTGCGCATTTAAGGTGTCACGAATGCGCTCAAAGTACTTTGTTTGGTTCTTGCTCACGTTCACCACCTTGATCTGGATGGTGCATTTGTCGGGCACGCCGTCCTTGATGGAGTCCATGAGCTGCGATATAATCTCGTCGGTGTCGTGGTAGCCCTTGCCATCCACATGAGCCACCACCTCGCCCATGAAGTAAGCGTCCGCCCTCAGTTCGAACTGTTCCCTTACCTGCTCGAAAACAGGAAGATGGTGCTCCTCCAGTCGCTTGCTCTTGTCGTTGGTGAAGAAAATCTTCTCCACCACTCTCTCGTTGAGTTCCCATGCCCTGGAGAAGTCTGGCTTCACGTAACCCATCGTCACCTTGTGCGTGCTGATGTGGTTCATGGCAAAGCCTATCTCCTCATAGCTTGCCCCCAAGTCGTTCTGTGCGATGGTAGCCCAAGAGTGTCTGAAAGTGTAAGGGGTGTATTGACTACCAGTTATATGTAAAATCTCGCATAGCTCCTTCAAACTACGGCTCAACTTGGAAGTAAGCGTTCCTAACGGATTCCGCTTATGAAAGTAAAACAGGAACTCATCATCCTGTGTGGAAAAATATTTTTCCATGGTAGGCAGAAGCATGTCGGGCACTTTCATTTCAATATAGGCATGGTCTTCCCTTTTCGTTCTCGTCTTTCTTCTCTCATAGTGAAGAATCCCATCAAAGTAATCTTTCTTTTTCATTGAATATAGGTCAGCGACATTGATTCCTGCCAAACACAAAATCATCTTGCAGACATCAATCGTGAGTATCAAAGACTTTTTCTTGGGCATCAAGGAAAAGAACACACGGCATTCCTCCATGGTGATGGCTTTCTTCTCGGGCCTTTCCAACTTGGGAATCGTAATTTTCTGCCAAGGATTGTTTTTAATAAGTACTATGTCATTGTCATAGTCATTGTACTTCTTCAATCCCTCGTTGAATATGCGCTTGATATAAAGTGGATATACAAACTTGCAGGAACGAAAATCTTTTAGGGATTTAATCCAGTTTGAAACAAGAAGCGTTGTCAGCTGTCTAAACATTATTTTACTGGAGCCAGTGAAAGCTTCCAAACTATTCAAGGAGTTTTCGTAATTTAGGATTGAACGAGGTTGCAACGAGTCTCGCAAGGAATCGATGTATTCTCTAGCAAAGGCGGAGAAATCTATATCCTCGTTCTCTTGTTGGAGATATTTATGCACTTCCGACACTGACCATTTGGAACAATCGACCTTGTTTAGCTTTTCGTACCACTTGTTGATGACAGGCATCAGTTCATTGATGACAAACGTGTCTTTGACATCTTTCGTGCCCTTCACGATACCTTTGTCATTAACCATTTTGTCTGTCTTTACGAACATGACCTTTCTATTATGGGTCAGCCTGATGTAAACCGTATAAAAGCCATCAGAACGCTTATACTGTACGACTATCTTAAATGTTGCCATATTTCCTAAACTATTTATAAACATTTCACTTCATTCTACGCAAAAAGTGATAATTCTGCATAGTTTCAATTAATGATGAATTGGATATGAAAACCGTGCAAATGCCTATACATCGGTGTTTTGGGCGTTTTTTGAACTTAAAATAACGTTTTTTATAACGTTCATACTGCAAAGATACAAACATCTTATTTATCGGACTTTCAGCAATCTTTTCTAAACAATTCATTAATTTTTATCAGTCATTATAGTCCATTTTACCCTTATAATGAGCCTTTATTTCGTAACAACTTAGAGACTGTCTATCCATTTCTGGCCAGACTTGGTATTAAACCAAATAGCCATTCCTCCACCTATAGCAAGAGCTATAGAGAATATAAATGTCATTAAATCCATAACTATTAATATTTATCGTTATACTTCATTATTCTATTGGCACAATACGCAAACACAATAGCCGCCAACGAGCCTATTGCCGCACAAATATAATTGGAGGTTGTCATCTCTTTTCCCGTTATCAATGGGGACAAGCCTCCGATTCCTACACCACTTATGAGCAAGTTCGATACGCCGTACAAGTAATCGCTTAACTTAGAACGCCTATCGTGCTCTTTCACAGACTTACTTACCATTATTTTGCAAATTTACGACTTTTATTTTAATTTCAACACTGCATCGGCGAAAAGATTGCATCCGTAGCCTCAGCAAAGGGAATTATTTCTTTGAAGGTTCAAATAACAATTTGTTCCAAGCAACACTATATACCTTTCCTGTTTCTTTATCTAGAACCTTTCCATTATAAAATGAATATCTATCCTTCGGTTTGTTTTTTAGAAAAATAGCTATTTCTAAAACAAGATAAATCAAACAGATGGAAAGGAGTATCTTTATTACTTTATAAATTGCTTCTATTTTTTTCATTTTTCATTTTTTTTGTAATTTCATATTCCTTCAAGAAAGAAGTGCCCCATTTGCTTATATAATCAGAAATACCCACTCTTTTATCTTGAAGTTTCATTAAGTCAATTTTTGCACAAAGCTCTTCCACTGATGATAACGGCTCTCCATGTTCAGTTTTCCACCTAACAATTCTGTAGTCAACAATTTTGCCTTTCACACAATAGTTACTGAGATTACGGAATAACTTAAACAAGAAAAAAGCACAATAACTGATATGAGTATCTCTGCTAAGTACTTCCACTTGCTTATTGCCTGTATATGAATATAAACTATGAAAAAGCCCCATTACTTCCACATTTTAATTATCCGACATGTCTCTGGCTTCTCACAGATAATCCTTGCAACTCTCTGAGCAATTTATTTTCTGCCCTGAGGGTTATCAACTCTTCCATAACAGAAGAATCCTTCACAGTTGAAACCTCAGCATTAGAGGATGCTCCATTGATTAGTTCGGCAGGCTTTACTCCTAGAGCCTCAGCCATTTTTTCAACCAAACACAAAGAAACATCGCCACCTTCAAATATATTAGTTAGCTCTGTTCTTGTCACACCTATCTTTGAGGCAAATTCAACATTACCAAGCCCTCTTTTATTTATCAAGCTTTGTAGCTTCACTGCATTAAACAGTGTCGTTTTCCTAGAAGAAGCACTTGCATACAACTCAAAGAAATTGTAGTCTAAAGCCTTGCTTATCTCTACCAACTTAGCAGTATCTATAGATTCTTTACTAAATACCACTTTATTTACATTCTGCTGTGCGATACCTAATCTGCGTGCTAACTCAGATTTCGATATACCTAGCTCATTTACTCTTTGTTCAATAGCTAGACCGATATTTACATTAAGTTCGTTCATAAATCCTATTTTATTTAGTTATTTATGTAAATAAACATAAAATAGTATTTAACTAACTTAATAATCAAATACTTTTGTATGTAGTTACATTCTTTTTTATTACTTTTGCACCGTAAAGTTAGTAAATTAGTTAGTAACTACCAAATAAAAAAGAAGAAAAATGAAAGAAATCTGCAAAAATTCAGAAATCGCATCTTTCCTAGATGCTGCCTGGCACGACCCAATCAAGGAGACACCAAACAAGGACGGATATGCAAGAAAGCATGAAAGCCCCAATTCCGCAAGCGTATTGGAAAAGGCTAAGAGCATCTTCAATGTTTTACTTTAAACTTTAGAATCATGAAGATTACAAAAACCGCAGAAAAATATTTTGAGACTGACGTGACGGTGGACGTTGACCCAGAGGACGTGCTTGACGAAATGACAACCGAGGATATTGAACAGCATCATCGACATGGTGTTTCCATCGTAAGACAAAAATCCAAAGACATGAAAGAAGAATCATTGCCAATCCTGCCACGGCTGAGAGAAATGAAGGTCGGGGAAAAGATAGACTTCCCCATCAAGCAACTCAACTCAGTCAAGAACAGTTGCTCGAACATCGGATTGTTGTACGAGCGCAAGTATAAGACTACGGTCTGTAGAAAAGACCAGTCAGTTGTCGTAACACGCATTAAATAAACACAGTCATGAGCCAAGTATCACAAATCCAATTCCAAGACAAGATGATTTCGTTCGCCACCTTCATGGATGCCATCCGAAACGTGGTGAGGGAAGAAGTGTCAAACATCGTCGGCGTGAGCGACACCATGTCACAGAGACAAGCCTACTCCAAGTACGGACAGGCACGTGTCAACCACTGGAAACAGAAGGGGCTTCTCCATCCATCCAAGACACGTGGCAAGGTACTCTACAAGTTGTCGGAGTTGGAGACGTGCAAGCTTCGCATACAGGACTATCTATGACATACGATGAAGCTCATATATTAATGATTATAATGTATTGTTTAAATTAGGATTAGTCATTTTACTGTGAAGTAAGGTTGCTTTCTAAGCATGGACTGCATGGGGAAATATCACTGCGAAGACTGGTGCTCTACAGACGCAAGACATCTTCGTTTTGTCAAACCAAATAAGCATTTGCGCCGCTCCCATGCCTCCCTTTCCTTTAACTACATTGCACAAGGCGCACGGATGCCCAAGCCACACGGCGTGGCAACGACCCATAACATTAATAAAATTACAACTCAATCGATGTATTATACGAGAATTTCCGTTCCGTTATTTCCGTGAAAAAGGGTCTCTGCGGATGAGGGCTGAGGGTTCGACTCCCTCCTGCGCCACCAATTTACAAACATTTAAAGATTTACAAACATGAAGAAATTCAAGACAATCTCCTGCATCGCCATCTGGACAACGCTCCTATGGCTGGGGCTAAGCAAGGTCTCCACAGGAATGCACGACGAGGACGTGGTGGCACAGATGTCGCAATCGACCTACGACGAGATAGTAGATACGCTGACCATACGCAACAACGGATGCTCACCTAGCGAACACCAGATAGTGACGTACTACTATGAAAGCTACGCCAAGTAAGTTTCACATCCATGCGGAATGCAACCTCTGTGAGCATGGGCGCAACTGCATCAACGGCAAGTACTGCCTTGCCCACAAGATGTACGTCCACCACATAGAGCTGCTTCCGTGCAAGAAAAACAATCAGTGATATATGAATCACGCTAGTCTATTCAGCGGAATCGGTGGGGCTGAGGTAGCCGCATCTTGGATGGGATGGCACAACGCCTTCCACTGCGAGATACAGGAGTTTCCCCGAAAGGTCCTGGAATACTGGTTCCCAAACTCAGAAAGTTATGAAGACATCACAAAGACAGACTTCGCCAAGTGGAACGGAAAGGTCGACGTTCTCACAGGAGGATTCCCATGCCAGCCGTTCTCACTCGCTGGTCGAAGAAAGGGAGCGGACGATAACCGCTATCTCTGGCCACACATGCTTCGGGCGATTCGGGAAATTCAGCCCACTTGGGTCGTTGGTGAGAACGTTGCTGGAATCAAGACGATGGTGGAGTCCTGCCAAGTCGCTAAAATGGGGCGTTCAGACGATATTTTCGAGGAGAATTACATATACCGAGAGGAAAGCAGGTTCACGCTCGACAAAATCTGCCAAGACCTTGAAGAAGCAGGATATTCCGTCCAACCGCTTGTTATTCCAGCTTGTGCCGTCGGAGCACCGCACAGAAGAGACAGGGTTTGGATTGTTGCCCACCGTGCAGACGCAAGGGCTGAAACAATGCAACAAGGACGGCAAGACGGAGTTCATGCCGCTAGACCTTCTGCCGACTCCCAATGCAATGGACTTTCCACACAAGGGAATGGAAATCAACGAGAAGGGAAGAAGGAATCCCAAGAAGGGAAAAACAGACCACTCCCTAGGACTGGAAGACATGGCTATGGCTTCGCTCCTTCCAACACCAACGGCAATAGACCGAGGAGGAGGAAGAATAAACAAGAGCCTTTCGCCCAACGCCTCAGAGCGTCCAACCTTGGCACTCGCCGCAAGAAAAGGGCTGCTGCCAACTCCTACTGCGATAGAGATAAGTCACTCCAACCGGGTGGAAGGCTTGAAAGTTCAAGGAGCAAAAGGGATGATCACGGACTATCTGGATTTCCATTATCTTCTGACTCCATGCGCTTCGGATTGGGTCCGAAGCGGAATGAGCATGGAAACATTGAACCAACAAGGGAAGAAGCAAGCAAACCTTGCACAGCAGATAGCCCACAAGGTTGGTGGCGGAACTTCCCAACTCAACCCCCTGTTTGTAGAGGAAATGATGGGCTTCCCTTCGATGTGGACAACCTTACCATTTCTTTCTCAAAGTGGCGACAAGAATCCATAAAGGCATACGGCAACGCATGGGTGCCACAAGTGGCATACGAGATATTCCGTGCCATAGAGGAAATATCGCAATGAAAGTTATGTAAATGACTAACCAAGTAAAGAACAATGAAATCAGACGGCTACATCATCACTCCCGAGCTGTTGCAGTGGAGGTACTTCCATCGCCCAGTGGTCGTGCAGGTGCTCATCCATGTGCTCCTGTCAGCCACGCACAACGAGGCTTCCGCTGCGACGCTCTCCTACCGTGACCTTGCCTTGCAGCTCCATGCGACGGTCAAGGCGGTGCGGTGCGCCATCGACGTGCTCGTAGCCGAGAGAATCATCACCAAGTGCTCCTCCCCAAGAGCCTCAACCATGTTGTACATTAACAGTTCACACCCCCTATCCCACTGCATCATACCATGGCAAAATGACATTAGGGCACAAGCCACGGCACAGATTGGGGCACAACAAGGGGCACAGATTTCACATTTACAACACGCTGACAATCAAGGTTGTAAGGTGTATTACCAAGACGGTAGGGGCACAGATAGGGGCACGGCTACGGCACACATAAGGGCACAGCAAAAACGTGGGGCACAAGCTACGGCACAGATTGGGGCACAGATTTCACACTCCAAAACCCCTTTAAATAAAGGTGTTCCCGAGGATTTTGAGCCAAGCAAGGGCACAGATGAGGACACAAGCAAGGGCACAGGAGTAAGAGGAAAGAAACAAACAAAAGAAAACATTTCCCCTGAAACCCCTATAAAAGAAAACAAACAAAGAAAGCAGAAAGCCCCCACCCAAACACAAAAAAAAGAAAAAGAAAAAAAGTCGGTGGATGCCGAAGCTCAGTTCTTGGAAGTGCTAAGGCTCTTCAATCGCCTGTTCATGGGCACGCAAGTAAAGTCCATCTCGAAGATGACACCCGACCGAAAGAAGCTAGTCGCCAAGTTTATCTCAGATTACTCCTACGAGGACATAGAGCCAATGCTTCGGAAGGCACTCAATTCCGACCTTCTTTCTGGGCGCAAGGATGGAGACTGCTACATTTCCTTCAACTGGCTCTTCAATCCCAAGAACTACGAGCCTCTGATGGAAGGCACATTCGACAACCCGAAGGTTGCAGCCTCAGCGAGAAAGAAGGCATCAGCCACAACTCAGCCCACAGCCTCAGCACCGTCTCCTCCTTCCGAGCCTCAGCGACAACTGAGCTACGAGGAGTCCGAGGCGTTAAAGACCAAGCTGAGGGAAGACAAGGAGAAGGCTGACAAGGAGAAGCTAAGGCAAAGGTATCTGGACTACATCGAGGCAAGCAAGGACAATCCAAACGGCACGATGGCGAAGATAGTGCGCCAAGCCTACCAAGACGGCACGCTGGCAAACCTAGGAATCGTGTGGAATCCGTCCATCGAGGAGGAAAACCAGTCGCTCCTAGACTTGGATGACCAGACACAGAGTTACCTACAGAGCATTTTATCAGATTGACAACTTAAAAATTTCATCATCATGAACAAAGAACAATTACAGCAGCTCCTCAACGGAAAGATGGAGCAAGAGAAAAAGCCTCATCAGAGGAAGGTTCAGCGTGAGGGCGGTTTGCAAATCGCATGTGTGCAGTGGTTTCGCTACCAGTACCCATCATTTGCCAAGCTTCTCTTCCATCCCAAGAACGAGGCTGACGGAGCACAAGGCAAGAAGATTGCCATCAATGCCGCCGCTGGTGTGGTGGCTGGCGTTCCAGACCTCATCCTTGCGCTACCTGCAATCACGGTTGACGGAAACGATTACGACTACGTGCATGGCTTGGGCATCGAACTGAAATACGGTCACACCAATAACCAGTCCTTCCATCAGAAGCAGTTCCAGGAGCATTGGGAGACCGCTGGCTACGTCTATAAGCTATGCCGCTCGTTGGAGGACTTCCAAGAGGTGGTCAACGCCTACATGAAGGAAGTGCCAAAGCTGACGAAGGAATGTCTATGCGAACTGCACCGCAAGGACGAGGACACCGAATCCAACAAACTATTGTTGAAGAAAATCACAAGAAAGGAGGCATGACATGGAACTAGGATTCATCATGGCAATGGCTTGTCTAGTCACGGTATGTTGCATATACCTCTGCCTCATTGTCAAGAACGAACGCCGGAAATGCGGTTCATGCAAGTTCTTCACGCCCAAAGGCAAGTATTGCGGCACATGCAACGGATTCGGCGAATCCCGATTCAAGTGGGAACTCTGCGGACATTGGAAACGCATCCCGAAAGAAGAAAGCAAGGAGGAGAGTTTCAAAAAAGGAGATTGGGTAAGAATTGTTGCGTATCACAATGACTACTTCTTATCCTGGGTAGGTCCAATAAAGAACAGCTCTGAGTATTACATCCTTTTCGACTTCTGTATCTGTGGTGGATATGATGTAAGAATAAATCTTATTGTCAAACTTACAGACATGGGAGACGAGCGTTTTGCATACAAGATTCCGAAGGAAGAAATCGAGACAATAAAAAAAGTCTATCTCAAAACGATTGAGGAAAAAATTAATTAGTATATGAAATGGAATAAAGTATCAGAAAAAGAACTTCCTTTTGGAGAAGAAGTGATTGCCTTTAATGAGGAGTGGATTGATGAGGATTTTAATCCAAATGGCACAAGAATAGGTTTTCTTCTAGATGACGGATTTGTGTCTGCAACTTGGAATGACGAGCAAGATTGTTATGACACTTGTTGCGAAGAAGGAGATGACTATTACAAAGGTGTCTCAGGTATTCCAGATATGGACGCATATCATAAGCAGTTTGCAAAGCCAAATATGCCTACTCATTGGATGAGAATACCTACTCATCCTTAGTAAATAACCATCCCTTATGGGATATAAATATAAGTAATATGGAAGAAAGAATGTTTTTAGTAACCGTAAAAGGTGAATTTGATGAGTCTGAAACCTCATTAAAGCAAGCAATTTATGATGCTATTGAGAATGATGTTCAAGACAATGATGAATCACCTCTTTATGATTGTCGTGATTTTAGTGTAAAGGAAGTAATTGATTAACTAACCACCCTCTCCTGTAAAAGGGAGAGGGTAAAAAGAAGAAAATATGGCAGACATGGAATTTGGAAAATGTGATATTTGTGGCAAAGAAGCTGCCTTATCACGTACATATTTTAAATATAGAATAGGTAGTTGTGAGTGCTGTGGATGCAAATTGCGTGATGGCTCAAATGGTCATTTTGAGGTTGTGCATCATTGCAACAAATGCGTTCCTCATTTACCTACTGTTATTCACCCTTTATTTAAGGCTTTAGATGGTAAAGTTTACAGAGCAAATATTACTAACGTTTTACCATTTAAAATTGAAGGTGAATTTATTATAGAAGAACCAGTAATTAAGGAGGATAAGCAATGAGTAAAGAAAAAGCTATTGAGAAAATCCATAAAAGTATTGATATACTTAAATGGTTTCGTGTATCAAAGAATGAGAAGAATAAAGCTATTTGTTTTTTGCGTGAGGCACTTAAAGAGTTGGAGGAGTGAGTATGAAATTTAAATTAATTACATCAAGCGGTTTTGATGAATACACCAAAGACTTGCTTGGAGAGTTGCTAGGAGTCTTTAACAAACCTGCAAAATTTGCAGACAAAATAAAGTCAAAAGAAGTCAAGCGTACTTGGTTTCACACAATCGAGATTGACAGTTTGGAAGAGCTACTAGAATTTAAGCAGGCTTGTTGGTGCGATTTAGTTATTGAAGAGGTAGGCAATATTCCTACCTTGGAGATATATGATTCTTATAGAGAGTAAGTATGTTTAGACCAATTACAATGTATCAGATTGTTTGTGATAGATGTGGAGAAGTGTTTGGCGGTACAGATACTTGCTCTGCACTATTCAGCAACAAAGAAGTTGATATTGGCGACTACTCTGATTGGGAAGAAATAGATGGCAAACACTATTGCCCCGAATGTTATGATGTAGAAGTCATTGATGGAGTGTATAACGTTAAAGTTAAATAGTTATGGCAGATAAAAGCATAATGGAAGAAATGCTCCCGATGAAGATTAGTAATTGGGAGTCTATAGAGTATAGCGAGGGGCTTAACTGTCCTAATGAGAACTGTGACAACAAAAGCTGTAGTTGTCACGCTAGATACATCATTGGATGGTGTGATACTCCTTATGGCTACATGATGGTTTGTGAGTGCAAAAAGTGCTTCACAAAGTATCGCTTTCATGGAACAATATCTGGCAAGTTTGATTTTGAAAACTTTGCAGACAATTTCCTGATGCGTGTTGAAATGGAAAAGGAGAAATAGTTATGTTTGGATTTTTATGTTATACTTATCCTAGCTATTCTGTTTATAGCTTTTATGGGTGGAGTTTTCGGTTATTTGATTGGTAAATATTGGAAGAGATAAATATGAGCATGCAGATATGTAAGGAAGCCTATCAAGAATTGATAGACGGAGATATAAAATGGCTTCTTAGACAGCCTAGAGACCTCGAAAGAGACCATATAGAGGCAGTGCTAAGAAAGAGTGTTGAACTTTTATATGGAAAGGAAGAATAGCTTATGAAAATAGAAAACATAAAGTTCAAGGCTAAACGTCTTGATAACGGAGAATGGTGTGAAGGCTATTTCTACGAAGAAAATGGCAACACATACATCATCGAGAACCGACAGAAAGAAAGTATGTTAAACCGAAATATTACCAATCAGGTTGATCCAGATACCGTCTGTCAGTTCACAGGACTGAAAGACAGGGATGGCAACGAGGTGTGGGAAGGCGATATTCTGGAGAGAGAAATCCCAAAAGGGACGAGTGACGTGGTGATACGCCGGGCTGCCGTGGAGTTCGACGAAGGACATTTCGCATTAGGCTATAACATGACCTATCCGCTCGGATATACTCTGGGCGAAGGACTTTTTCGAGTAGTTGGCAATGTATTCGACGAAAAGGAAGGTGAGAAATGAAGAAATTCGAGTACAGAGTACTGCCTATTGTCATTAAGGATATTGATAAGCTATCAAACACATTGCGTAGTCATCTAAACCACGAAGGTTACAATGGTTGGGAATTGGTTCAATGGAGCATCATACCTCCATCTGCGTTTACAGCAGCAATGATGACACCTTGTTATAATTCAATATTAATCCTTGCAACTTTTAAAAAAGAGGTGCATTGACAGGTATAGGTATATTTTTAATGGTTATATCCAATGATTGAGAAGACTAGGTTAGCAAAAATTATTGGTACTTACTATATGCAACTTCGTATCTGTGATGCACTAAGTAAGTATAATGAATCAAAGGAAATAAATTTGATGAAGAAAAGAAGATGAAGAATGAAAAAGAAGTATAGTTTCGCAATCAATCTCGGAAAGATAGACTATTGGTTGCGTGTTGGGCAGTGTGGTTGCCATAAGGTTGACTTCAAGCCTACTCTCAGAGAAATTCGAGGTAGAGCTGCTGAGAAGAAGAGGGCATGTAGTGAATTAACTAAAGCATTTTAAATATGGAAAAGAAAGTACTGACCCTATCGGTCAAGAAGGAGTGGTTTGACAAGATCGTGTCAGGCGAAAAGACGGAGGAGTATCGGGAGATTAAGCCGTATTGGATTAAACGTCTGACCACTAATTGTGAAGTAGTTTACGATGTGGTGGCAGAAACGTATTGTGGAAAGGTGCTTTACCGTCCTTACACTCACGTCCTCTTTATCAACGGCTACGGAAAGAACCGCCCACGCATCGAGAAGGAAATCGTGAGCATCGCCATCGGCAAGCCGAAGAAAGGACTTTGCCCTTACAAGTGGCTAGATAAGGAATTTTTCATCATTAAATTCAAATAATTATGAACAAAGACATTTTTGGACAAATGGGCGATATGCTCAGTATGGCAGAGAGCATGTTGGGAACTCTATCAGAGAAGATGGAGAAACAAGCAAAGCAGGCAAAGGCATACGAGGACGATTTCGCCAAGAGAAACAAACTGTACAAGGCTTTCAGTGGCTTGAAGGTCGAAACGTCCATTGACGAGGCGGAAGACTTCGCCGTCCATATCCTTGGAGCGGTGCTGGCGAAGAAAACCGCTGGTCAGACAGAGAAGGAACTTGAAAAGGCATTCAGAACCTTTAGTGACAAACTCATGGGGGCTATAATGGAATTTCGGGAACATTACTCCTATCTCTTGGCTCTTGGAGTTGCCAGCAAGAAGCAAATGAAAGAGTAGCCTATGGAAAAACTGACAAGAAAGACCTGCGTGACGGCATACGTTTGTAGCTGTTGCACCCATCGGTTCGCTGACGAGAAATACTTCTATGACAACGATGAGCGTGAGTTTGAAAAGTTCTGTGCAAGGTGCTGCCATGGAAGCAAGTTCGTCAATTTCGCTTGGGTGTACTTCAAGCACCAAAGATGGCTTCGCAAGAAGGGCAAGCTGAAAAAGCCCCAGCACATGAAGAACCTAGCTTGTTGGCACTGGCACCACAAGGACTTACCATTTTAAAATCAAGCAACATGGCAAAGACAGAAGACGAGATTCAGGAGTACCACAAGAAGTACTACCGTGAGCACAAGGAGCATCTTTTGGCACAGATGGCTATCTACAGGGAAGCCAATGCCGAGAGAATCAAAGCCAACAGAAAGTACAACAGTAAAAAGAACAAGAGGCAAAGAGCCTTGAAAAAACTAAACTTACAGAAGATGGAAGAATTAAGCAAGAAGACGTTTCTGTTCATCGACTTGGACGGAACGCTAATCAAGACTGTATCGGGCAAGACTTTCCCCGAGGACTGCACAGACTTTCGAATCAGAAAGGAAGTGCTTGACAAAATCACAAAGGTATTCACCAAGCTTGAGGTCATCGGCATCGTGACGAACCAAGGGGGAATACCAGAGTATGTTTCAATACACGATTTTTGGGCAAAGTTCCAAAGCATCATGCAGTTCTTACGTGCTTACTTTGTGGGCAAGCAACAAGACGGAATCCCCGATGTGGATGGATGGTACTGCACATCAACCGACAAGGATGACCCTCTCCGCAAACCAAACGTTGGAATGCTGGAGAGAATCCTAGCGGACTTCCCAAACAAACCGTCCAAGGAAAAAATGGTCATGATTGGGGATGCCAGTGGCAAACCAGGGCAGTTCTCAGACTCTGACAAGAAATGCGCCGAGAACTTCGGCATCGACTACATAGACGTGGAAGACTTCATCAACCTATAGCACCATGGGCAACAGAATACAGAACCAAGTCGCCAACGTCTCCCGAGAGGAACAGGCGAAAAAGAAGATTGAGGAGGCGAGAATCCGAATCACCGAAAGGGAGAAGGACGCACACCACAAGTACGTCAAGGTGAGCAACGGACTATCCAAGTTAACCCTGCTCTGCAAGACGGACGATGAAGGAAACCTCGTTCCATCAGAGGTAAAGAGAATCAACAGACTAAAGAAAATACTGGGAATAAAATGAGTGAAGAATCAGCAAAAGCATTCCACAAGCTAGTGAGTGCCATGCGCACGTCACAGAAGGAGTTCTGGAGAACACGGAACAAGTACGCCCTCAAACAGTCCATCGAGTTGGAGAAGCGAGTGGACGAGACCATCATGGAGGCGAACGCATCCGATGTTCCCGACAACGAGAACGGCAAGTTCTTTCTAGAGGTGGCGCAACTGCGAACCACCACCAAGCTCTACTTCGCCGAGAAGAAGAAATGTGATGCCGACAAGGAGAAAATCAACGCTTGGTTCAAGTCCATCAAGGATGGGGAATCCAAGGTTGACAAGATGCTGGTCAAGTGGTTCGACGAATTGGCAATCAAGGAGGGCAAGCGCATCGTCTGGCATGTCATGGAGAGATTCCCCAACGCCAAGGAGGCAAGGAGCATCTTTGACAACACCGACGAGCAGATGGCGAGAATCGAGCTTAACGACCACCTCAGGAATCCAGCCTGTCCTGGCACCATGTACTTCATAGCCAAGGAATACAAGGAGGTCAAGAAATGATACATACAGTAACAATCAAAAATCATAAGATTATGGAAAAGAAACAAGATGCTCCTGCAAAGGAGAAGTTCACCGACAAGGGTGACGGTAAATCATTGCGCTCACGCACTGGCACATGGTTCGAGTGCAAGGTGAAGTACGAGAAGACACAGGAAGACGGAACGGAAAAGCCTGTACTGGAGGCATACACCGTGGATGCCCTCTCCTTCACCGAGGCAGAGGCACGCATCTTAGACGAAATGAGCGTCTATGTGTCTGGAGAGTTCAGAATCATCAACATCGACCCTGCCAAGTATGGGGAGATTTTCTTCTCCGACATCGACGATGATGACCTTTGGTTCAAGGCGAAGCTAGCCTTCATCACCATCGACGAGAAGACACAGAAGGAAAAACGCTCCTACAACAACTTCCTTGTTCAAGCCAAGTCACTGGAGTGTGCAAGAAGATACGTGGACACCGTCATGGGCAACACCATGATAGACTATGAAATCAAGAGCCTCATCGAGACCAAAATCATGGACGTGTTCGAGCATGACTTGAAAGTGAGCGTCAACGTCTGTGACAAGGGCGACAACAAGTAACCATCTTTGGCGCAATTCGGCTATACGTAACCGAGTTGCGCAACTTATCAACACTACCCCACTTAAAACATGTAACTTAGCGACATGAAAAAGATTAAGAGATACATCATTTACCTGCGCCTCTGGTTCATCAAGCGCATGGGTTACAAGCTCCCCTCGCTGAGAGAGGCTAGTTTCGTTGTTCCTGGACAACTGTACGACCATTTCGCATACATCGTGCGTGCCGTTCCACGCAAGGAGAAGGAAAAAGAACTTTTGCAATGCTACCATTGCGACTTCCACAGAAAGGGAATACCTTGCAACTTCTATCACAAGATGGCAAACGGAAGCGACATCTGCGAAAAGCATGTGTTCGAGATTATCTGCAAGAATACCGACAATATATAATAATGTATAGCTATGAAGAAAGAAAAGCCCAATTACAAGATTGACAAGAAGACTGGTCACGTCCTCGAAGTACCCACGTCCAAGCAAGTGCGTGAGAAGGTCAAGAAGGCACGTGAGAAGAAAACCGCCGATGCCAAGACCGAGGAACAGCCTCAGCAACAGAAGAAGGTCTTCAACAAGAAGGCGTTCGACAAGATGCAAGCGGTCATAGACCGTATGCACGCCAAGGCGAAACTCCCCGATTGCCTCACAATGGCTAGTAGAAAGTACCTATCCACCGTATGCGTCATCAACAAGGACGGAAAGAAGCGTGAATTGCTCCCCGACAAGAAAGGTCGCCACGTCATGCTCTGCCATGGCAAGATGGCACGCATCTTCACCAATGATTTCTGCCAGATAGTGAAAATCCAAAAGTCCTTCTCCAACGATAAAACAAAACGTGAACTATGGAACGATGGAAGCTGGGCGATTGTACCATGTCGTGTGGAAATCTCCAACAGCACCACCATACAGGAGGTACGCCGCCGTCCGTGGTTCTTCCTGCACCGCTACTGGTATGAGATAACCTTCGATGGTCATGTGCAACCTGCCATGATGATGGTCGATTACAACCTGCATCCCGAGCGCAAGAAGCAACACTTCTGGGTCACACGTGAGTACGTCAAGGTCAGAAACACGGATGCCGAGAACGACTATTTGCGATTCTGGTACAACAAACCTACCGCCTATGGAAACGAATGATGTCATCATCCTCAACCGTCCACGCCAACAGAAGCGTGGACTCTCCATCAACGTCAACGGTCGCATTACCCTTCGCTCCGCTCCCTGCAAGCTCTTGGGGCTTCGTCCTGGCGATTTCCTCTCCTTCGTCAGTCGTGGTTCGCAGACCTACATCATCAAGTGTGGAGACATCGAGAACGCCATCAGACTCTCTGGAAGGCCAGGACAACTCCACGGCAACAGTACCGCAACGGCAAAGTACCTGTTCATGGTTATCTACAATATGCCGATAGCCGCCAAGGAAGTTGATTTGGTTGTCTCCAGACAAGTGGAAAGCATACAGATAGGAGATACATCCTACCCTGCGCTGGCTTTCATCAATAGGTGCGACAAGGAACATTATAGATAGATTCTTCATTTTTTTATAACAACATACAAGCATGCAACAATTAATCAGATTCAAGGGGTTGAGCCTCACACCTGATGAAATGGCGGTCGAGAACGGTGCGCTGTCCTTGTGCGGCAATCTGGAGCTGCACGACGGCGCACTGCGCCCTTCCATCCTCACAGGAACAACATTATCCAACAAACTTTGCCTTTCCGACGGCACTGTCACCACTTTGCTTTACATACATGAGTCGAGTAGCTACAAACACTTCATCACCAAGTCTGTTTCAGAAGACGACCATTCCCTCCATTGGTTTGACAAGGAAGGGACATACGGAGGGCTGATTAGACAGTTCGACAAAGATGTAATAATCAAGGACATCAATTCCGTAGGAAACACCTTGATTATTATAGCTTCCGACGGTATGCACCATTCCTTGTGGAACAAGAACGCCTATGAATACCTTGGAACATATCCGCCGTTCATAAACCTTTCTTTTGGACTCAGTGAAAATTACAGCGAGAACTATGAGACAGGAGGGGCTGACGTGGAGGGGGCTTCCGCTGGCTTTGACGTAGCGTTTCAGGTATTCACCGCTACTGCCGCCGACACATTCAACAAACTCGACAGTAGTTCTTACAAGCCAGGCGACACAATAGCGGAGGTCAAGACCGACAAACAATCTGATGTCACACAGTCCGTATGGGCTTTGATTAACAGAACCAACAATCTCATTGCAAAGAACGGCAAGTTCTATGCCAACTTCATGGTCAGATATTGTTATAGGCTATATGACGGCTCCACCATATTGTACTCCGCACCTGTTTTCATGCCAGTTTCCTTTCCTGGAAATTACAATGTCTTCTCCATGAATTTTGAATCATTCCGTGGCAAGAAATACAATATAAAAAGCAACAAACATGAATACATAGAGGATGTCAACTGGTTTAATTTGGACGCTTACGACAGAATTACAGACATAAGCACCATAAACATAAACAACGACAAAATCGCATATAACCGAAAAGACAAGGACGGAAATGTGCATACGATAAAAACAGGCAATGCTACATTTATGTATGTTCCTAGAAACGTAGCATTGACTTATAGATACATATCTAGCCCTACAGGAAGTTACGCACAGCTAAACAAATGGAAAAATGTCGTGAAAGCCATCGACATCTACGTCACGCCTCCCATAACAAAAGTTGACACTTCTCAAAAAATAACAAGTGTAATTACAAAGCAGCAAAATTATTCCCTTAAAGCATTTCTCGCCAATAGCTTTTGGTCTAGGGATTACTCCTGGGATGGTGCTCTTGGGAAACACGAAAGAACTGAGGGGAAAATGTTCTGCGGAATAGCAATGGTTAATGTTCCCTCTACTGATGACGAGACTTATTGCAAGAAAATTGCCGATACATCTACATTTTACAAAATCGCCTCATTGGACTTGGAAAATCCTGATGATTTTCCTTTAGTGGAAACTGAATTAAAGATAGATAAGTCCGTGTTGGAAAACCTTGCGCTTCAACAGCAGATGAAGGATGACTACAAAAGTCACAATGAAATATACCCTGATGGGGTGTTTGTCTATAACCATAGGGTCAACGCATACAACATAAGGGAAAAACTGTTCAATGGCTTCGACAGTTCCATGTTCCCGATTGGCAATTACTTTTTTCCATTTTACGGACAAGGAAACAATGACGCTATAAGCGTCAGAAAGATTGTTACAGTCATTGAGACTACAGAAGGAAGAAAAATCGTGGAGTGCACAAAGAATTTCTACATGGATTTACTAGGACTTGCCAACACCTCCAAGTTTTATCCAGATTCCAGAGCTACACAAATGGTATTCTTTGGATATGTTGATGACTATACCAGTTCATCAACAATGCGAATGTTCTCTTTCAAGCTCACGGAATGTTCCGAGCTAAACGGTGCCATGCAACTCAGTTTCTTCACGGAGGACTATAAGCAATACGAGATTTCCAGTTTCGAATACACAAAGGATGACATCGTGCAACAGGCTTCCAAGATTTACACATCCGAGGCAGACAACCCCTATTCTTTCCCTGTAAACGGAATAAATACCGTAGGCATAGGAACAATCCAAGGGATTGCTACTACTACCAGGGCACTCAGTCAAGGTCAGTTCGGACAATTTCCACTCATCGCATTCTCTACCGATGGCATTTGGGCTCTCGACGTTTCATCAACAGGAACGTACTCAGGCATACACCCGATTTCTAGGGAAGTGTGCTCCAACAACAACTCAATTACCCAATTAGACCAATCGGTAATATTTGCCACCAACCGCTCTCTGAGCAAGGTTGTAGAATCACAGGTAGTTTCCATGTCAGACATGTTGGACGGTCCATCTTTATCCATACAAAACACTCTAAGTAAATTATATGATTTTTTTGCGGAAGAAAAAGAATGTACGGAAGAAGAACTAAAGACAAGAGAACGAGTCTTGCAACTCATGGACTTTGCAGAATACCCTATAGATTTCTTTCAAAGATGCCAAGTCATCTACGATTACAAGAACTCACGAATCTTCTGCCTGGATATAAACACCAAGGGAAAAAGCTCTGATGCAGACACGGTGGCATTATGCTATTCCATCCGAGATGGGGCATGGAACACATTTCTTATTCAAAATGTACTCACCGCCATCAACTCATACCCACATCCATACATCCAGTTTCGTGACGGAAGCGTCACATGCCTTGACAAAGGATATGATTTATCTGACAACAGCATACATGACGGTATCATTGTTACACGTACGTTGAAGTTTGACGAAGACGAATGCCCCAATGCCATTACAGGTTACATACATTCGCAAACAGCAAGCACTGCACCTATACTATGGCTATTTGGGAGCAACGACAACCAAAACTGGCACTACATCGGTCGTGTGGGCGGTTACAAGTCCAACTACATGGCGACCAAGAGCTACCGATATTTCCGCATCGGCATCTTCATGAGGATGCTCGCCAAGTCGCAATACATGGCAACTCGCCTCAACTTCGTTCGCAAGTTCGGCAAGATATAGACGAAACAAGCCCTCGTCTCCAAGGATTTCTCCAAGGGGCGAGGGCTTTTCCATAAAACACCTAACAAAATGAGAAGTTGTTATGTAAAGCTCGGTCTGCGGTTCAGGAAAGTGTCTCTTGCCAACAGGTCGTGTCGGAACGCCTCCATGTCCGTGTCGGCGATTCCAGAGTACTTGGCAGAGTTGTCTGGATGCAAGTCCTGTAGGAACATGGCAAGGGTGTAATCCACCAAGTAGCGGTGTACGTGGCTCTTCATGCCATCGGTCACGGCTACGTTGAAGTTCGGGATAAGAAGCTCCAACTTCAATTTCTCGAAGATGTAGTTGTCCAAGTCCACCTCTCCATCGCCTGTGTCTATGGTGGAGTCATCCTTTGCATGCACCAATCGCTCCAAGTTGTTGTTGTCCTCCGTGCGACCGCTGAGCAAGTATCTCTGGGCTGCAATCTTGACGTTTCCCCACGCCTCCGTGATGGAACGGTTGATGATACTGCGTGTCTCGTCGCCGTCGGGAGTGGCAATGTCCGCCTTGATGTCTGCCATAGCCTCGTCCTTGATGGTCTTGGAGATAACGTTGCACTTCACAAGTATGTCGTTACATACCTGCATCAAGTCAAATGTGATAGTGATATTCTTTTTCATATTCTCATTACATTAAGTCGTTGCTGAAATCCACCCATTCACGGCAAAAGCAGTTACAGGCATTGTCCTCGTTGCGTTCCATGCCTCGCATGTTCTCGTCCGATGTCTTTACTTTGGTCAAGTCAAGGTGTCTGTACTCAGCCAACTTGTCTTGCACGAAAGGCTTCTCCTCATCGGATATGCGCTTCTCCGTGTCACGATTGGAAGAGGCATCGTCCTTCGTCTTGGCATCGTCTGCCCTCTTATCGCCCTTGAATCCAAACTTCCTCTCCAGAAGGATGTCATTTATGGCCTGTATGTCATCGGCTGCAAGGGAAAGATAGTCAGGGTGAGCGAACTCTGGGAAGTCAGACAACCAACCACCTATGATGGAATGCACCAAGAACTCCTTCACCTTGTTGCTCAGGAGATTTTGCAGCCTTGAATCCCAATATGACACTGGCTTGAAGGATATAGTCACGTCCTGAGCCGAAACGTCAAGGACGAAGTCCGTTATGTCCGACGAGGAGAACTTGCGAAGCTGCGTCTCCAAGTCGTTCAACGCCTCACGATAGTAAATGTCTAGCTTGGGCGATTCGCTCTCGCTCGCCCATAGCTCCTCAAAGGTAGGACTACCGCCGTTATGCTGCGCAAGCATGACACTGATACCCTCCACCACACCTAGCACATTCAGCTTGGTTACGGTCACGCTGACTTTATTGTAAACTTTTGCCATGGTTATTTCCTCCGTTGTATTTTCCAACCTTAAAAGATATGACCGCCACCACCCAATAGGCAAGCAATATGACAAGTAACTTCCAAATGCCACCATGCCTTTCCTGTAAAGTGGGAACGTTCTTTCTCAACTCATTGATGGAGTCCTTCTGTGCGACTAGCAAGGAATCCTTGCTAACCCTCAGCTTCTGCAAACTATCCACCGTCTGCCTCAACACTAGGACGGAATCCTTCAGTCGGGTCGTTTCCTTGCTTTCCCTGTTGTTCACTTCCGTATGCCAACGCTCGGTTTTTATCGGTTTCCCATCGGCATCCACAGTGGTTGATACGCTATCCTTCACTTGGCTCGTCTCCCTCACGCTCTTCTCATGTAGGCTACTCTGGTACCTCGCCATCTGCTCGAACGCTTGGATGAAACGGCTCTGCAAGGTCGTGTCTGTGTGGCTGCTGGTTCGGTCGTAGGCTACATATCTGTCCATCGCCACCGTCCGTGTCCTGCAACTGGTCAGGAACAGGACGAAGAGAAACAACGCCCACATTCCCAGATAATATATGATATGTCTCAGTCTCATGCTATTCCCAATGTTTTCTTTGCCCTTTCAAGATATTTCTTTCTGTCCTCCAGACCATTGTAACCACCATTTATCTTTCGTGTCACCTTGCGTATATCGTTCTGGTCTGCAAGCTCGTTGCAGCCGTGCGTGCTCCAGTACCACATGGATGAGCGAACCGCCCCGAGGGGTCTCTCGAGTAGTTCGGGGTTGCTTACAACGTCAAAGCCGCAATATCGGGCATATGCCTGATAATTGGCACAACCTGTTATCTGTATCAACCCACGCCCCTTGTAGCGCACGCCATCGCCCTTGTGGGTGTTCCCTAGGTCGGCACGCCACTCGTATGCCTTTCCACTCGCTATCTCCTTTGTATATCGTAACTCTTCGCTCTCATGGGCTATCTGAGCCAAGTAGTGAGCCATGCGCAAGGGCGTTGTGATTCCAAACTCCTTGGCATAGCCGTTGATGTAACCGATGTATTGCTCTGCCCTGCTCTTGGCATTAGGCATTATTGCCGTCAGTTGTTCCTTCGTTATCGTCATGGTTCTCTGTGTTTGGTTTGTCGTTCGATTCCTTTCTCTTGTACTCCTGGTAACTCTTGAAATACGGTATGTCCTCTATGAACTTCGCCGACAAGATGTAATACAGGAAGTCAACCAACTTGTACCATGTGGAGTCTTGCTTCAATATGTTGCGCCAGTTCCGCAAGATGTTCGTGCCGAAAAAGTACGTGGTAGCCCAACATACATATTGCACGGCACTCACCGCCCTATCTTCACAGTGCAGCCACTTGCCTATAACAAAGATGCTCACAACTATCACGAAGAACACGGCGGCAAAGATGAAGCACATCCCTGCCTTCTTCCAATCCCACTTCTCGCCATTGAGCCGTGCCGCCACCAGTCCGAAGATAAAATTCAGCCACAGGAGCAACAGCATGGCAAAGATAAAATCCATGATGGGACTTAGCATGGCAAGCACCGCCCCAACCGCCATTACGACATAACTACGAATATCATTCATACCTTCTTGCTTTGTTACGTGCCCACTCCGTTGTGGTCACAATGCAAATATAGTGGATTATCCCCTCCCATTTGTGATAATTTGCGCAACTCATGACGAAAAAGGGAACGCAAGCCCTTCTCACGGCTGCGTTCCCATTCGATAGTCTTCTTATTCTGTCCTTTAGGTGTTATGGTAATCTCACTTGTGATTGAAGTAGCCCCACGCCTTGCATGTGCCGTATGGGTTGTCCTCGTCGTTGAGCCAACTGACCGCCATATCGACCACCTTGTCAAGCATCTGTTCCTCGCTGGCATCAGGGAACCACTTCACTAGCAAGTTGTGGTTGTCGCTATAGACCATGTTCAGTACCACGGCGAAGTCATGTTGGTTGTATGGGCGCACCTCGTCCTTCACGGTCTCGTATATCTCCAATGTCCTTGCATCGGTGAAGTACGGCGCATGGTGCTCCGTTCCCTTCTCGTCCTCAAACCGCATGTTCTTGATTTGAGCCTCTGCGAAGTAGTCGTTGAAGTGTCCGTTACCGACCACTCCGTAAATGTCCTTGTACAGCTTTAGCAATTCATCCTCCGTGGCGTGCATGGCCACAAACTCGCCGATTATCTTGGTCACGGCCAACATCTGTTCGTCCGTTGCGTCGGCTTGGTATTTCTTGATTAGCTCCAATAAGTTCATAGTCTTACGTTTTTGATTTGACAAATTTGAGGAGCTCTGCCATTCCCTCCTCCAACTTCGACAATCTCTTGTCGGTTGCCTGTTGCTCACGAAACGAGGTGTCGAGCGTTTCCAGCAGCTTGTTGCAGTCCTCCACGGTCTTCTCAAACTCTGGCACCTTGCCAAGCACATCCTCAGCCTGCGTCTTTAATGCGTTCACCTCATTGATGATGTTCTCCTTGCTACAGGAGATGACCAAGGTGTTGTGGTACGCCGATTGCTCCGTATCTACGACCAAGTAGGTGTTTTGGTTGCCGTCCTCCGTCTGTACGCAAACATCTACATACAACTTGTTGTAGTTCGGCATCCCTGGCATGGGTGGCATCATGCTAGGCTTCTTGGTGGTGTCCATGTCGGGGTGAGGTGGGCTTACGCTCATCACCTTGCCCTGCTTATATTGTCGGGTCGCCCTATCAAACAGATGGACAGGGAAACCGCTCTTCAAGTCTTTGAATAACATAGTCTTCTATTTTTAAGTTGTGATTCGGCGAGGGAAACGGTAGCCTCAACACCACCATTTCCCCCTATGTTCGATACTAAGCTGTAGTCAATGCTACTGTTAGGGAATCGTGTATGTCAAGCACACGTGCCTTGCCACACACCACATCGTTCGCCTGTTGCATCCTGCCGACACTGGTGATTGTCACCGCCGTAGGAAGTGCCGTCTGACCTTGGAAAGCCGCCACGAACCGCTCTGAGTAAATCATCGGTTGCGCCCTCGTCACGTTGCGCACGCTTGTTGGCGTTATGATGGATATGGTCGCCACGATTGGAACAAACACGGTCGTTCCGTTTAAATAAGGGGTCTCATACCGGTACGTGATGGTCGCCTGAGGTTGTACGGTCGATGTCACACAGAATGGTCGGCAAAGTCTCTCGCTGAAAGTCGCCAAAACTGAAACTTGGTTTGCTACCAACGCTGTAGCAGACAAACCTACTGGAGATATTTTGTTCATACTACGCTTCTGTTTCATACGACATTACTGATAACCGCCTCCCATGGCTGCGCCACATCCACAACCGCCGTTATAGAGGTTGTACATGAAAAGGTTCTGCTGCAACTGGGAGTTCTTAAACTTCAAGTCCTGAATCTCGTCGGCTTGCTCCTGTCTCCAATGACCGTTCAAGGTATCGATGATTCGCTGTGCGTTATTCTCACCTGCACGGATGATGTCACACTTGTCGGTGCTCATCTGATAGCCAAGACTCGATGTCGCTCTCTCGACACTTCTATTGTTGAAGTCGAAGCCTCGCTGCATGTTGTTGATGATGTCCTTCTGCCCTAGCTGGTTCTCGTACCCCATCTTGATAATGTTCTGTTGCGTTTGGCAGCAACAGTCCTTCAAGTTCTGAATGAGGTTCAAGTTACCACGCTCCACGGCGTTGATGACACGTTCTGCGCTGAACCCTACCTGACCGCCTACCTGCTGAATTGCAGCTTGGATGCCACAGACGGAAGTCTGCAAGGCGTTGAAGTCACAGTTCAAGTTGCTGGCAAGCATCTTCAAGTCGTTGCCGTTGCCTTGGATGGCACCCATCAACAAGTTACTGTTCTGGTTGTCAGCCATCTGGTTGCGAAGGCTCTCTATCTGGCTCTGAATCTCCGCACGTTGAACGTCTGCGCCGTTGTCACGGTTGTTCCAGTTGTCACCGTACATCCATTTCATCACGCCCATCATCATCATGTAGGCAAATGGATTGTTCCACATGTCGGCATCGTCACGGTCACGCATAGCCGCCATCAATGCCAAAGGGTCATTGTTGTTGCGATTTGCCATCGCTCCTAGCATACCACCCATCATTGCGTCATTGCAACAGGAAGTGGTCTTGATTACTTCTTCTGCCATAATTCCTAAAGAATAAAAAGTTAAACAATAATGATAACACACATGTAACCGATTACGACGGCAAAATTAAGGAATAAATAGCAACATGATGATAACTTACCCAAAGATTGTTTAACTCACAGATTATCAGAACCTAGCGATTTCGTTAAACGGCGAAGCCAAAAGCCTTAACTACAAAATATAAGGGAAGTCCACCAAGAACTTCCCCTATCCTGCATTTATTTCTCCTTACAACAAGCCATATTTCTTCGCTTGCTTGCGAAAGAATCGCTTCTTGTTGGCGATATACTCTATCAAGGCACGATTCCAACGCTGGGCATGCCCATGCTTCTCCTCCATGCCTTGCGGTATCGTTCCGTCTGCCACATATTTCTCCACCATGCGAGGAGACTTGCCTAATATCTCAGCCACCATGCCCTTGTTGATTGTTCCATCGTTCAACATGGCTAGTTGCAACACCATCAATTCCATGTCAACGCCCTTGATTCCACAACTACGTGGCTCGCCATTGTCTATGGCGTTAGCCTCTGCCTCGGCTTGGTCTGCCAAAGTCCGAAGGCTCGCTGCCACTATCCTATATTCGCTTGATTCCAACATAGACATACAATAATAAGGTTAGACCAATGAGGATGAAATCGAAATAAACCATATCCATGGTGATAATGATGGAGTCATAGAAAAGATGCTCCACGTTAAGTGAGAAAAGATACACCATAGGTATCTTCCATCGGAAACAAAGCTCATGGGTGACCGCCTTATCCCACATGTAATAGGGTAAGAAAATGTAGGCGATGGTGTAGAACCACATCATGCAAAACTCATTCTCACGGTAGTCAATGAATATTTCCCTAGGATTTGAATAGAAGTCAAACGTGCCATACCATCTTACCAACATGACAAGAACTGGCAACCACTTGGCTTTCCATAGGGATTTCTCCACTCTCTTTCTTCGACCGCCAAAGTTTACGATACGTTGCAATGCGGTCTTGATTTCTTTTTCTTCTTTGTTCATCGTATTTTCTTAGACTGATTAAATGATTAGTTTTCGCAAATTTATAAAAAATTTCTCACTATCTTGCAAATATCTAGTCTAAATATTGTGTTAAACTATACAAACAGTTACTATCTATCACAAAATGGGGGGGTAAATTTGCGTTTTTCTTACAATTTGAAAGTTAAATCACAGACAAAGCACATATACTAAGAGGTGACAATGAAACAAAATCCACCATCACCTCATATTCTTTCCATCATATCCACTTAATAACGGTATTACCTTGATACCCCTTCTTCCATACAAACCACGCATAACTTACTGCGCTTCCTCCACCATCCTTCATCCTCTGAAACTCTCCGTTCTTCGCACAGAGCACCCTTCTGGAAAATTGCAGAACATAATGAGGCGGATTCTTGCTGAACAGCTCATCATATCTCTTCTGTCCTTCCAAAAAGGTGGTCTTTAGAAACATGATGCAAAGACCATTTTCTGGAAGAAGGTCTAGACTATGCTTGATGAAGTCCAGGGCATACTTGTATGGCGGATTGGTAAGGATGCAAGTACACCCATTTGGAATTTCCTCTGTTTTCAAGAAGTCTCTTACCCCCCATATCCCCTGTTTACAAGGTCGGTGGATATTACTTCATGCCCGAAGTGTTTCAGTCGCTCCGACAAGCAACCTGTGCCACAAGCGCACTCCCATATCTTGTGAGGAAGTGACATGACACCTACCAACTTGTCTATGGCTATAGGGTCGGTAGCGTAAAAGTCATTGCTCTCACGCTCCTTGTCCGTGTGGTTGGATGCTCCCAACGTCACGAACATACTCTTTCCGTTTCCAGTCCAATCTTTCATACTCGTTCTCCCTAGAAATTATACTCCAACTTCGTAGGGTAGCACTTGGTGACATCGAAGGCTTCCACCTCGCTGATGTCTTCCATGCCCTGCACCTCAGCCTTGTTCTGGTGGGTCACGTTGTTCGTCTCCTTGGCGTAGATTTCCAACGTGTCGAGCATGTCAAGGGCTTGGTCAACTGGGATGGTCTCGCTCTCCGTCTTGCCCTCTCCAGATGGAGTGCCGTCACCGTCAAACCATATCGTCACGCTGCCGTAGCCCTTCTCCTTCAAGAGCTTGGTCGTGTAGGCTATGCTCTGACGCTTGGAGACACTGAGCCATCTTGCCTTGCCGTTCAGCATAAAGGAGTTCACCGCCTCGCTTTGGTCGTAGGCTTCTATCTCCTGTAGTTTACTCTGCTTGGCTTGCACAAGTTTCTCCTCATCGGTTGGCTCTGGCTCTTGGTACTCCTCGTACCCAGCCTGTCTCAGCATGTCCTCAGTGGGGTTGCACACAACGCATCCGTTCAGCTTTATGGTGTCGGACGCAAACACACCGTTCTTTATCCATCGTTTCTTCATTTTGTTAATCTCCTATTTTAAGTTGATTGTATAGCCCTTGTTTGTCAAGGTCTGTATCTGTTCATCTGTAAAACCATAAGAGGACTTCAATGTCAAGGTCATGTTTGACAAGCCGTTTGCCTTTCTGTCGTAGAGAGACATAAATGATTCCCTTGATTCCGCATCCAATGATGCAAAGCTGCTCATGTCGATGGATGGTGAACCTTGTGCCTTGCCAAAGCCTTCCCCTAGTTTCAGATGAGTGAGCTTTGGGTTACGAAACATGGAAGGAACACTTGTAGCACTCGATAAGTCGAAGCCCGATATGTCTAGCCATTCAAGGCCTGTAGCTCCCTCAAACACCCAACCGTAATTTGTCACCTTGCGAGTGTTGAACTTTGACAAGTCAAGTTTCGTGATGCCTCGGCAGTTGTACCATGTGCAATAGAGATTGGTAAGCACATTGTTCTCACCCAACTCTGGCAATTTAATTTCTTTCAAGTCTCCGTTGAAGGTGTATTCCAATGATTGTAGGTTGCTGAAATCAAAATCGCTCAAATCTAGGGTAAGACTATCGCACGAACTGAAAGCATGAGCTAGTGTTGTTACGTTCTTAAAATTATTCGAACCAAAATTAATATTTCGTAGGTAACTACAACCATAAAACGCATAAGACATATTGGTCACCTTGCTCACGTCCCAAGAGGATAAATCTAGGCTCGTCAATTGATTGCAACTTTGGAAACAAGCGTACAGTGAAGTCACCTTGCTCACGTCCCAAGAGGAAATAAGCTTACCATACGAGTCATCAATGCTCGGATGGAATCGAAGAGCCTTGCCCAACAATTCGTACATTTTGTTACTTTGAATATTTGCCATAATCATTCGTCTTCTTAAACTTCTCATGCCGCCCTCCTTTCTGCCACTGGCTCAAAGAGGGAGACTATCTTTGCTCTATGATTTACCCCCCCCGAAAAGGCTACACCGTTGGGTGAGGTATAGAACTTTCTGCCTACAAGGTCGTACATTCCAACTACTCCGTCTAACTTACGCTGTACCGGTATGAAATGACGTACCAACTGATTTCCTTCACTAATCTTAACACCATAACATTTTCCTTTGTAACCTTGCACAAATGTTATAG
>ERZ1026780.315-NODE-315-length-40162-cov-19.590121_pt1 | contig 40162 bp, 43 predicted proteins | sample MGYA00380126_ERZ1026780 | MGnify/ENA primary metagenome ERZ1026780 (study PRJEB33269, sample SAMEA4719762) | human gut metagenome | biome: human-associated habitat; feature: organic feature; material: feces | place: Cameroon | collected 2013-10 ... | reverse complement strand
CGAGCTGAAAGACCATATAGCCTTTGTCTTCGGACTGGGTATGACAGATGACTGAGGAGCAAAAGAAGCTCATGGCGGATAACTATCCGCTTGTGTATGCCTTTGCAAACAGGTTTGCCTTCAACAGCAGCGAAACCGACGACTACATAAATGCCGGATATGAAGCCCTGTACTCCGCCGCCGTTACCTATGACCCGGATAACCGCAAAGGCAGCAGCTTCTCAACCTATGCCTCGTCCTGCATCCTGAACGGTATGCGCGCAATGTACAAGCACATCATGCGCATCCGTATAAAGGCAGGACAGATGAAGGAGAACTTCCGGTTCGGAGACGATCCGGAGGAAGAAGAACCGCCGTATGAAGAACCCGGCTTCGTCCGCGCCGAAAACGAGGACGTGTGCAGTCAGGCTATGAAAAATCTCACGGAAGAACAGAGAAATTACATCGTAAGACGCTATTTTTGTGAAGAATCCGCAAGAAGCATAGCTAAGGAATACGGAATCTCCCCTCCGGGGATGCGCAAGAAGGAAAAGAAGATCCTTGAGAAAATGCGCGAAAACGTCACCGGAAGGAGATCCCGCTCATGAAATGGCTGAAATATACCTACCGGGGAGAAACACAATATCGGTGCGAAAAGTGCGGGAACGAGTACCGTTTTCCCTGTAATAACTGCCCGTCGTGCGGAGCAAAAGCCGACGGAATAACCGAAAGGAAGGTGATCTGTTACGGAATCAAAAGAACTCAGCCGGTATCATTGGCTGAAAAAAGAGATAGAGGATATCGAGAACCGCATTCTCCGCCTCACCGGGAGAGCGACGCAGACGACCCAGACCATGACCGGGATGCCCTTCGGCGGCGGAACGACCGATAAAACCGCAATCGCCGCCGAGATCGCAGACGCAAAGGCAGAGCTTGACGACAGACGGTATAAGGTCGAGCAGGAGTACGTCCGGCTTCAGAAGTTCATAAGCTCGGTTGACGACCCGCGTATGCGCCTTATAATCCAATACCGATGTATCGACGGCAGAAGCTGGCAGAACATAGCCATGAAGCTGGGAGCCTACAATTCCGCGGGAAGCGTAAAGAAAGCATATTACAGATTCATAAAAACGGTATAAGAAAAGACCGGCACACCAAAAACGATGTGCCGGTTTTCTTTTTACGCCGTTACGAAGGCGAATATCTTGTCGGTTATGCTGCTCTTCAGCCGGTTGTAGGTCGACAGGCTGATGTTCAGCGCAAGCGTAGTCTCAATCCCGCTCTTCCCGCGCCGCAGATACGGTATCATCTCAAGCTCACGGTCGGTAAAACCGCATTCCGGGATAAGCCGCTCCCACAGCGCGGACGGATAATCGTACCTCACCATCACGCTTTACCCGCTTTGCGGAGGACTTTGAGTATGTCCGCCTCGGTGATTCCGTATTCTCCGTATGTCTTCAGCATCTTTTTGATATACGCCGCTCTCTTCGATACTTCAATGTAGATAAGCTGTTCCTTCACTTCTTTCTCCATCTTCCTGTGCATCTCATCGTATACCTCGTCGTCGGTCTTGGAGCCTCCGTCCTCCCTCTCCCGCCGCTTCATTGCGGATTCGATGAAGTCTTCAAACTCCTTGCCCTCAAGACTGCTCACGGCGGATACAGAGCTTACAATGCTGTTCACCTTAGCCTTGTACGAACCGGGATTGACCTTTTTCAGTTCGTAAAGGTCGTCCATCAGAGAGGATTTCATGACGGCATTCTTTATCTTGGTCTCGGTGTACCCGTGATAAATCATGTCCCGCTTGATCTTCACATAGTCGGAATACCTGCCCCGGTCAACAGCGTCGCGGAGGACATCGTAATAAGCCTCCGTCACCGCCGCCTTGTTCGTAAGCTCAACGTCCTTCCACAGCTTCAGGTAGTTGTATTCATCCATCGGAGAAAACATCCCGGTGTCAAATATGAGCCTGTCAACCACAGCCTTGAGATCGCGCATCACGTTCTTCGCCGACCAGCCGAACAGGTTCGATGCCGCATTCACAATGTCCTGAAGCATTCCGAGATTCGGGCGACCGCCTTTCTGCGAGATGAGATACTTGTTTATAAGCCCTCCGAGGTCGGTAAGAGCCGCAAGATCCATTCTCTCAACGGTATTTCCGTATTTTCCGGATTCAATCGCCGTGACCGCCGATTCGACAATCTGCCACACAGGAGCAAGTCCTCCGGATGCCAAATCCATAATGACATTTTTACCGAACGATTTCAGAATATCGTCCCACAGCTCATCATCGTCGTCTCTGTCGAGCGTTCCACGAAGAAGCGACATTGCAGTCGATATCGCCGATACCGCAACCGTGTTCGCAAGGGAGGAGGCAATAACCTTGGCGAGCTTTGCTTTCGCTCCCGGCTTTCCTCTCGCCGCATCGATTATCGCAGAGGTCAGATACGAATACTGCTTCAGCGGTTCGTTCTGGAACGCATACAGGAACTTGCTTGCCGTACCCGCGTTCTGCACCGCCATAGAAGAGTCAAGCGCAGACTGAACGACCTGCGTCTTTCCGATGACCTCAGAGAATTTGTTGTTGACCGCCTCAAAGTATTCCTTGCTTCCCTTGGTATACTTGTTCTGCGCTTCAATTTCAGCCTTGCTCATTCTCCAGAGCCTCGACCACGTCCACATATCCGCGTATTCTGCCATCGAATTCACCGCGTCGTTTGCTTTTATGGCAAAGTTTTTCGGCTCGTTGTTGTACAGCTCCTCGAAGCTCTTTCTCGTCATGTTCTCCGACGCGCCCCAGTTTTTCAGCTTTGCGATTCCCGAATGCTCAAGCATTTCGTTCATCTCCGCCTTGACCTGCGACGGGCTGAAATCTTTGAAGCTGTTCCAAGCCTTAAGCCCCGCCGGCGAGAACTCCGGCAGTGCGCGGAATATAGACATAGGCTGCTTCAGCACAACCGAGAGATTCTTCGAAACTGCCGCCGCTTTGTAGTTTGCCAGCAGCTTCTCCGAAATCGCCTCGGCTCCCTGACTTGCGTGTATCTCCGCCCCGCTCATGTTGTTGATGAGGTTTCGGTAACGCTTGTCCGCTTGGTCTCCGTACTGCCTTATGAGCGTCTGCTTCAGGCTCGTTCCGTTTCCGAGGCGGAGCGTGTACATCTTCTTCGCATTGTCAAGCTCCTGCGCAAAGGCATTGTATTGCGCCATGTTCGTCAGATGCCGTCCGACAACATCAAAGATATCCTCGGCAACAAGCGGCTTGCCGGAACGTCCGGTTCTCTCGTTGGTGAAAGGCAGACCGAGAAGATTCATCTCATGGTTCGGATTGCTTGCAATCGCGTTATAATCGGTTGTTGTCATCATCGGGAAGTAATTCTTTATCGTGTACTTTTTGTAACCGTACATCGCCATCGATACTTCGTTTCCGAGTCGAGCCGCTTCTCCGTTCAGTATTGCGGATATTTTGTCAGCACACTCTATCTGCGCATCGGTAAGGGCTTCAGTGATCTTGTTCGCATCAGCCTCGTTCAGCACAAATTTTCCGCTCTGCGCATTGAATACGCTCGCGGTTCTGAAAAGACTCCAGTTTTTTGTTCTGTTTTCTTTGGTCTGAACGGCAGCCTTTGCCTTGAATTTTCCTATGACCAATCCGCCATTTTCGTCGAACAGACACCTTCTCGAATCCTCCTGATTCAGAAGCAGATGTATCGTCATCAGCTGTGCAGGCGTTGCGCGGAGCGTACCGGTCGAAAGGTTGAGCGTGATTTCCTTGGCTTTCTTTCCATGCCATTCTTTCGGAATACCGTCCTTCCCGACCGCGTCAGCCATGAGCGACGACAGCAGATCGATGTTCGCTCCGAATTTGTCATAACACTTTCTGAACGTCCGGAGCTGTTCGTCCATTACGTCAGAACCGATGATGTTAAAAAATCCGTAAGCATCGCTGACACCGTAGTGTATCCATTCTCCCAGCTTTCTGGTAGCATCAAGACCCACCCACAGCCTCGTGTTTCTGTCTCTTTTTTTCGCAAGCCCGATCTCCTTCTGCGCCTGCCAAGACTTCGCCGCAAGCCCGTCTCTCGGGTCGTAAAGCCGCTTGATCTCCGCCATCACATGGGTCAGCTGATTGAATATCCCGTTCAGCTCGGAAAGCTGCGCCGAGGAAAGCTCCGTCAGCTTCTTTCCCTGATTGGCTTCAACCCAATTGCGCATCCTGTCAAGAATTCCGGAACGGTCGATCAGCTCCCTTTCCTGAACATTCAGGTCGGTCTCCTCGATCTTAAGCCCGGAGTTGCTCTCGATCCCGGCGGCTTCTCTCTGAGCATCGCTGATAACCTTCAGTATCCTGTCGTATACCCCCTGCTTCGCCATGCTTTTTCCCGTCGTGATGTCAACAGCCGCAAGGAATTCCATAAGCGGCTTCCTCATCGCCTCGGTGAAGTGGTTCTCCGTCGTCGGACGGTCGAGCATCGACGACGCTTCGGTGTATTTGCGCAAAACCTTGTTCCGGAGAACCGTCTGTTTCTGCTTCTCGGAACGGTTTTTGAACTGCTCCGCATATTTTTCCTTCAGCGAAGTTATGGCTTTTTCTCTCTGCTCCTTGAGCTGCGCTATCCGCTTACGCATGGCATTTATACTAACCGTATTTTCCCCGTTGTAAAGAAGCTCGGATATCGCTCTGCCAATGGATTTCTTGACGAGCTGTTCTTCGTAAGAAAGCACGTTGCTTTCTCCGATGCCGTTGACACGCATATTTCTCGCGAGGTCGGCAATAAGCACAGCCTGTTCCGTACCGTCTGTTATGTTGTCGGGGAAATACTCCGGATAGATTTCCGACAGCTCGGCATATACCTCCGAAAGAGCGCGTCCCTTCTGCTCATTCACAAGCCCGACGATACCGAAAAGCGATTTCCTGAAATCCGACCACGTTTCAAATCCGGCAGCTTCCGCAACAGAAGCACGGATCTCTGTCGGAACGAAGATCTTCTCCGTGCGGAGCTTCTTTTTTACGTCTCTCGCTTCGTTGTATTCGTCTCTCAGAGGCGACACCCAATCATATATCTCGTTTTCGATGTCTCCGACCATTGCGGCAAGAATGTCCGTGTCGTGCCTGTAGTCCCTTCCGAGAGATTTGCCGTCGAGACGATTCTCATAAGCATACCGGAAAAGCCTTTTAACCGTGTCCAGAAGCTGTTCTCTCGGAATGCGTTCTCCCGATGTCTCCGAAAGATCTGCGATCCGGTTGAGAAATTCATTGAATTTGTACGGATATCCGCTCTTGTAATATCTCTCTTTCGAGAATTTCTCAAGCACGTTCTTTATGGCTTTGTCTTCTGCTTCTATGGTTTCCGTCTCGCCTTGTGCAGATTTCACAAGAGAATGTCTCTCACTTGATGAATCTTTTTCGCCCTCGCGCATATACTGACTATTGACATCCGGTGTGTTTTGTGTTAAACTAACAGTGTTAGGAGCACTAATATCGGATGAAAATCTGGTGGTGTGTGCTCCCGAAGCAGCCGCATTTGCATTAGCAGATGCGGCTTTTTCGTTGATTAAATCAAACGAATCGGGATTCAACGTTACTACGTCATACAACACCGGAGCGCCAACTTGAGGGTATGCAAGTATAACTTCCGCAGAATACTTGTTGCCTCCTATTGACATAAGCACGTTTCCACGTCCGAAATCCACAAAATTATCTTTTCTTGGATGTTTAAGTCCGCCGTCTTTTGTCCAATTTGTTGCCGCAAGCACAACGTCATCAAGCTTTGCCGCCGCTCTCATCTTGTCAGCAAACACTCCTTTGCTGTGATTGAAAAGCCATTGCGTGTAGTCTGATTTAGTATATTCACGCCTTGTTGTTTGGTTGACCCTGATGTTTTTACCTTGAACAGCTATACCGTCCGGAAATCCTTCGGAAATCGCTTTCCGAGCCACTGACTTCCATTCAGATTCAGGAACTCCGTCAAGAATATCCTTGTCGATAACCGCCACCGGTCTCCCGTCCGTTGTTCCGGCAAGCGACCACCGTATATCCCGATTCCCGCTGTCAAACCTCTCGGTAAGCGGAATAACGTTTCCGCTGTCGTCGTAGGTTATCGGGTCGGCGGACTTCACGTCCTGCTCCGGGTTGAAGAAGATGTAAACATCGCCTCTTCCCGCCTCGGAACCCCTGCCGCCGTTGTCGTAGATATCGGTTATCTTTACTCCCGGATATCCCTGTTCCCTCGCAAAGTTCGCAATGTCTCTTGTGTTGGTCTTGCCGGTGGACTTAATTTTTACCTCCGCCGTCGCGCTGTTTTTCAGCTGGTCTTTCGTCTGTGCAAGCACCGTTGTTGCAAACGTGGTTCCGTACCGTCTGGCAAACGCACGCGCCATAGGAGAAACGGCATCGGCAACCGACTTCGCCGGAATAACCGCAAACTCTCCGTCCCTGTCGCTCAGCTTCAGCGATTCGGAGCCAAAGTCATATTCTGCCTTGAGAGTGTTTCCGCCTTTCGGTTCAAGTGTCGTGAATATGTCGTTCCAATTGTGACCGTTGCCGTCGATTTCAAGGAATCCTTCGGTTCTGCCGCGAAGGACGTAGTTCCCGGAATTATCGAGCTTTTCAAGGCGGTTTCTCGCTTTCTCCTGATCTTCAACAACAATATCGTATCTGTCTGTGTCCTCGCGCACAACAACATCTTTGTCGGTTTTCAAAGCCGCAAGTTTTTTCAGCAGACGTATGTCAGCCTCAAGATTTCCGAACTTCACCTTTGCCGCATCATCGAATATCTCGTTGTGGTTCAGAACCGTATAGAGATTTGCAGACAGCTTGCTTGCGGAATCGCTGTCAAGCGCGTTAAGAAGACTTCTCAGCCTGCTGTGCTTCAGCTCATCTTCTCCGTTGAAATCCTTTGCCAGCCTGTCAGCATATTCGGAAATAAGCCTTTCGGTTTCCGCTCTCAGCTCCTTTATTCCGCTCTGAATGCTCTTTTTCAGCGCCTCGGTGTCGCTCCTGTTCATTATGCGGTAGGTATACCTGTCATAATCGGACGTGTCTGCCGCCGCAACCGCATTCAGTCGGTCAACAACCTGCGGAAGCGAAAGATTCTCAATTCCGCTTTTCCTGCTGATTTCCCGCGTCCCGCTCTTTGCGCTGTACGTCTGTGCCATTTCCGGATTACTCGTCGCAAAGAACGACATTCCGTCGTCGCTGTACTTGCTGACATCGATCTGCGTGAATCCGAAGGACTGCGTTCCGTGATACAGCACCGTATCATACCCAGCATTCTCCGCCGCCTCGTCAACAAGCCTCTGCTGCTCCTCGGTATTCCCGGATTCAACGGCTTTCATGTACTCGTCGTTCGCACGGGTGAGAGAATATCTGAACCTGTCAAGCCCTGACTGCTCTCTCACCTCACCGGTCTCGTAAAAGTGCTTGATGTCGTTCACGATCCTTGTGGGATTGATATTGCCCTCGTATTCAATCGTGCCGACGGTTTTCCCGTTCCCGTCCGAAAGGTCAACAGCAAAATAACCACCGTCCGAAAACTCATTCGCGAATCTGCGGATAGTGGTATATTGCTCTTTTGACGGCTCGGTCGAAGCGGAAATGTCAAGTCCGGGAGTCTCCGCCATGATACGGATATTTCCGTCATTCATGAAGCGTACAAGCGCGTCGGTTCCCTTGGTATTTTCGTATATCGCATCAATGGCTCTGTGGTCTTCACCGCGCGAACCGTAATGCTGCCCCTTCTCGCCTGAGAAATTCAGCATCTTTCCGTTCGGCACGATATATCCCGCGTCATAGAAAAACGGAGTATATCCGAATTCTTTCACCGCCTGTTTGCGGAAATAGTCGGCTTCACTCAGCCCCGATTTTTCGACAGCAGCCAGTTCTCCGGCGCTTGCTCTGCCCGAACCGCTTTCCGAACTTTTTTCAATGTCGGCTCTCAGCGCATCGCGGCGGTCAACAAGGTCGGCATATCCGGATTCTTTTCTCCAAGCCTGATATGCTTTCATGCCTTCCGCAATATTGTCGCTGTTTATAGCCTTGCTCAAATCGTCATTTGCTTTTTTGAACGCGTCGGATTTCTCAATTTCCCTGATCCGGTTCGTCAGCTCCGTTTCTTCTCTCTGCAGCTCTGCTACGGTGTCAGCGGAGGACGCAAGCGAAAACCTCTTTTCAGGTTTCGATACTTCGTTCAGTCTTTTTCCGGCTTCCGAACCCGCACCAAGCGCCCCATTCTGGCTATCAGTTCCCCTGTTTCCTCGTCGTAATCCTCCGTTGCGTCGTTCAGAATCCAGTATTTCGGCACTTTCAGAAACGCCAGCGGTCGGAATTTTTCCGGTCCGATATATTTCGCCCGGTCTCCTTCCGTTCTCATCCGCATCAGACAGTCGTCCAGCCTTTCCTCGGTCATTTCGTCTTCTCTTGACCACCTCATCAGCAGATGTCTGTACATCCGTTTGTTCGATATCATAAGAAACTCCCTCCTTCAAGATCGTATCAATCTGCTTCTTATTATATCCAATTGCTTTGAGGTTGTCAACGATCTTTTTGAAAACCTCGTCATAAGAGAATACTTCGCCGTTGTTTTCTATCGGCAAAGCACGGCGCTCTTCCTCCGTCATGTCAAGCCGCTGAGATACATTTCTTGCTTCTGTCTCTCCGTAGTTCTGGAAATAATAATATTTCGCATAGTCCCCGAGCGAGGCTCCGCCCTTGGCTTCAAGATATCCGATAAGATAGTTCATCTTGTCCTGCGGCTTACTTTCGGCAACGAATTCCGGATTGTTCTTTACGAGATCATAGGCGAGGTTCACCGCATAAAACATTCCGGTTTTCGGGCTTGTCCCGCGAACAAACCCCTCTGCCTGCTGAATAGCGTGCTGCAATTCATGTGAAAGTACATATTTTGCTTTTTCTGAAGTCAGTCCTTTTTTGAGTTCGATGAATTTTCCGTCAGGAGAGTATTTTCCGTTCGTTGCTGGCGACCCTCCGGTCACAACATCAACCATATGCACCGGAATATCCGCAATCCAAGGATAAGCCGCGAACAGCCTGTCGTGCTTCACATAGTCTCCGACCGTCTGCGGGTTGTCAACATACCCGTCGGGATTGAACCGCATCTCTTTGTCGCTTATCTCATATCTCCACTTTCCGTCTTTTCCGAGCCACCATCCGGTTCTTTTTCGGATAGTGTCCATCGAAACTCCGTTCTGATACATCTGATAAGCTCCGCCGAGCGAGTTCAGATCGGCAGTCCGCGAGTTCGCACCCGCAAGACTGTGACGTTTTCCTTCGCCACTCTCAACCGCAGCTTCGCCCTTGACCTCCGTCCCGTAAGCCCTCTTAAGCTCCCCGGTCAGCATATCTCTCAGCCTCTCCGCTGCCTGCCTCTGCTCGACCGCAAGATAGGCATCCTTGCCCCTGATACGTGCAATAAACCTCTCAAGAGCGTTCAGAATCCGTCTGATAATTCCCGGCTTGTTCCGGTTCATCGCCCAGAAAATGTTCTCCCCGGCACGGTTTGAATGCCCCATGTCGTCAACCGCCGCGCCGAACATATCCGCCATGATCTCCTCGAATATGTACGCATCGTTGACCACCTTCTCGGCAGAAGCGCGTCTCTGCTCCTCCGTGCCTTTCATCTCAAGCATCGCCTGTTCGGTGTACGCGTCAACGTATCTGCGCCAGTTCTTCTCTTTCTGCGCGTCCTCCGACCTCCACGAACGGTCGTCCGGATGCTCAAGCCGCCCCTTAAGGTCGAATGCGTCATACTGCGTTCCGGCAACAGCCTTTATGAAATCCAAGGTTAGCCCGGAATCCGCGTGCGCTATCTCATGCGCGATCGTCTGCGTCACCGCACGGTCGAACGAAACACTTTTTCCGGAATTGAGAACAAACCCGTTTCCGTCCGCCGCCAGTTCAAGTTTTACAACGTTTTCGACCCCGTTCCAGTCGCGGCTGACTTTTATCGTGTTTGTGCTTTTGTCAAAGTATGCGCCGGACTTCATTCCGTCTGCCGTCTCAACATTGTCAACGACCTCGATATTGACTCCCATCTTCTTCAGAGGCTTGCGGAGTGAATCAACAATTTTGTCAACCTCTCCGGCACGTACAAGTCTGCCCATCTCGCGGAAATCGTCCATTGCTTTTGCAAGTGAATTGTTCCGGGAAGCGGCTTCTTTCAGTTCTCCGATCCGCTGTGCTTTTTCCTCTGCCGTAATGGAATCGGAGCTTTCGATGTTCTTGATTTCCTGCTCGATTCCGGCATTCTCGTTTCTGAAAAATGCGTCCTGTTCCGCTTTGCTGTTGAGGTTTGCAAGTGCAGAAGCGCTCTCTGCCGAATATCTCTCGTCCTGATACGCGCTGAAATCCGCCCTGACCCGCTTTTTCGCCGTTTCCTGCGTTGTTTTCGTCTCGGATGAGTTAGTACCACCCTCGCCGGAAACGTTCGATACAGGCGATTCCGTGAACCCTGAGAGGTCGCCGCCGTTTATGACATAATTCCTCACCGTTTCAAGAAACCTGTGCTGACGGTTCGTCGCGTCAATGGCAGCCTTGGTCTCCGCGCTCTTTACCTTCTCGCTGTTGCGCAGACGGCTGTTCTCGGCACGGTTCGCCTGTATTGCCTGATCGATGATGACCGCCGCGTTCTTGTGTCCCTCGGTCGCCGTTGCACCGCTCTCAATCGCATTCTGCGCGGCTTTCAGCGTCTCGGTCGATGAACTCACCGCCCTGAATGCCTCCCTCACGTCGGCGCGTTTCTGCGATACCGTAGTTCCGCCGATCCTCAGACCGGTCAGCCTCTCAAACGCCGCAAGCGTACCCCTGTCCTTCAGGATGTTCTTCTCGATAACACTGTTCGACGGCTCTCCCTTCGCAAGCAGACTGAACAGCTTCTCGTCATTTGCGGAGGTCATGTCAACGGTCGGAGTTGTTTTCATGCTTGTCTCAGCAGTCTTAAGAACCTCATCAATTGCCGCCGCGTCAATGCTTCCGTCTGCAACGAGTTTCTGAATCTTCTTCAGTTTGCTTATCGAGTCGTCAATGCTGCCCCGAACCTCCGACCACTGGTTCTTGCCGTATGTCTTCTCTCCGTATTTTCTCAGGAATTCATACCATGCAATTCCCTCGGATATAACTCCCCCGGCTTCTTCCGCGTCACCGTTCTTAAGAGCCTCAGACACATCCGTAAGAACCGAAATGTCGTTTATTCTTGCATTGGAAACAAGCCCCTCCGCATTGCCCGGATCGATTGAGGGTATCTGTATCGCCGCTCTGTTTTTGCTGTACTTATAAGACGCTATCGTCGGTCCGGCAGACATCATTCCGCCGGAAAGCGCCCCGGCAAGACCGTCCGCCATTGCGTCGGTGAAAAAGTCCTGCCATGCGAGCTTCTGCGCTTCTTTTTCGGAAACGCCCTTGTGGTATGTCCCGTTGTCGTCAATGTAGCCGTCTTTGTATTTCTGAATCGACTCCGACATTTCCGACCGGTCAGCCATAATTATACTGTCCGCAACAAGGTTGAGAACATCGGAAGCCATTTCTTCAGAGCCTTCTATCCCGGCTTGCTTCAGGATCTCTTTAGCAACCTGCAACCCGTTTGCCGGACTTTTTGCTTTAAGAAGGTTATCCATAGACACTTTTTCGGTTATATATTCCGCAAGACCGGCAGCAAACGAGCGGTTGAATATCTGGGAATCCGACGCGCCCTTGTTGTAAAGCCTTTCGGCTTCGTCCGCCATAGCTCCGCCGCCCATGACCGCAGTATATCCCTCTCCGAAAGTAAAGCCTCCGAGAAGGCTGTCAAGGCTGGACATAGCCGCTCCGTAAAGCATATTTGCGGCATTCTCTCCGAACAGCTCTTTGCCGAAAATCGTCCCTTCCGACGCTTTCGCGAGGTCTGCGCCGGTTTTCTCACGTATGACGTTTCTTATCCTTCTGAAAGTCTGATTGTTGGAATTCGGGTCAACGCGTTCGCCGACTATCCGATGTGCGACGGTATCAATGGCGGCTTCGGGGTTTCCTATGATGTTCATGCCGAGAGAACCGATGTTCAGAACGGTTTTTCCGAGACCGCTTGCGTTGTTGTACATATCGGACACAGTCTGATCCAGAGCGTTTGCGGCTCTTCTGTTCAGCTCATAAGAAAGCGCCCTCAGATACTTTTTGGCTTCCTCGCCTCCCTTGTAGTACAGAAGATAATCATAAATCTTTTTTTCGTCATCCGTTGCCCAATCAGCGTTGTCCAAAAAGGAAAAAGCCTGCCCGCTCTGCTCGTTCACCGCCTTCAGTTTCTCCGGAGAAAGACGGCTTGCCTCGTTCTGTGCATTTTCATTTTTCGCATACGGAGCTTTTGCATCAGGCGCGAATACTCCGAAGGTCTCATTTCCGTGTTGAAGAATATTGTTCTGTTTCGCAAGGAAAAGAGCGCGTTCTGTCGCGAACTCGTTTGCTTCCCCGAGATATCTGCCGTAGCCGTCAAGCGTTTCTTTGTTTATTTTGCTGTCGCGTATTGCTTCAAGCTTCTGAAGGCGTTTTCCGGTCTCCTTGTCATAAAGATTGTCGTTGTAGACAAGTTTGCCGTTTTCGATTTTTGGAAAACCCGTTGTCCACCTCTGACCGGCAATGTTTTTTGTCCCCATCGCCTTTTCGATCCTGTCTATCTCTGCCTGCGCTTCGGCGGCAGTCATAAACGAATCCGCGTTTTTCTCAAGCCACGCCTTTTCTCTGTCATTTGTGGTGGATTTCAGCGCGTTCTGTATGTCCGAATAATTCTTTCCCTGATATTTCTCGGTATAAAGCCCGTTGTCGTAAAGGGTTTCGTATGCTTCCGGAGAACTGTACTGCCCATAATGCGCCCCAAGGTCGTTAAGAAACTTCAGCTCGCTGTCATAAGCCTTTATCTGCTCCCCGACCGCCTTCTTCTGATCATCGCTCCCGCCGTATGTGTTGTAATACTCCGCAAGCGCATTCAGCCTGTCGCGCATCTTTTTGACCTGATCCGACGAGCCGTTTATCGTCTCCTGAGAATAATACTTCGACGGGTCGAACTGCGTGCCGTAGGTCGATGAAATGCTCTTCGCAAGAGCCTCCATGTCGTCATTCAGCGTCTCGGCTCCGACCTTATTCCATGCCGCATTCCTCGCGTCTCTCTTCTGAATGAATTCGCTTGCATTCCTGACTTCTCCTGCCGCCTTTGCTGCGCGGTACTGCTCCCATGCAGAGCCGCCGCTGTTCGGAATTCTGCTCTGCTCAAGAGCCGCCCTCTGCCGTTCCTCTTCGTATTTCTTCCGCTGTTCTTCCTGCTCTCTGCGCTTTTTTGCTACGTCGGCTACGGCTTTCGCCATCTCCTGATTGATTCTTGCAAGCTCACCTGTAGATACTCTGTTCATCTTTTTCTCCCTGAAAATAAAATTAAGGCACGTCTCCGGGGAAACGTGCCTTGAATGACCGCCCCCGCGGTTTGTTTATTTTATTTCGTAAGCCACGACGGTGTCGCGTACTTTCCGTTTCTGATTCCGTTGACGTAAACAGAAGGCTTGACTCCAAGCCTTCGTGCAGACTCCCTGATTATAGCCTGCACAAATGTCGGAAGGCTTGAATAATTTCCGTCATCGTCCGTGTTGCTCCTGAAGTCAGCCAGCGGATATGTGTATGGCTCTCCCTCTCTTGTTACGGACGATATCGGTTTTCCGCTCGTTGTTCCTGTTCCGCCCGACCCGATCCCGACAATCGCATTGTAATACTGCTGAAGCAGACTGTTGACCGAGGAATCGTTGCCGTAACCTGCGAGAATCAGCTCCATGGTGTGCAGAAGCCCTTCCTCGCCGCCGTTGCTGTATGCGTCCTGAAGCTGCTTCTGAATGCCCTGACGGTCGCTCACCGTCATTGACGACACTGCGTCTCTGGAAGAACCGAGAAGGTACGGCGCGACATTCTGCAGCATCTCGTTGTACGCAATTGTGCTGTTCGTGTCCTGCGCGTATCTGTCCTGCGCGGCACCCATCGCGCTCTGTCCGTTCTCAGAAGCAATCCCGAACAGGTTCGCCGTGTTCACACCCATCTTCTCAAGCGCACCGATCATGTTCGAAAACCGCTGAGTGCTTGCCTCGTTTACCGCATTGACGCCGGAATTCAGATACGAAAGCCTCTGCCTTCTCGCGTTCGCCTCGGCAAAGGAATCTATGTTCCCGCCGTTCGATGCCGCCGCATCCGCCCATTCGTTCTTTGCCGCCACATCTCCGTCAAGCCCGTATTGCGACATGATTGCCTTGCCCCAGTCGGTCTCAAGCGGATTCTGGTTCTTATACGATTCCACAAGGTCGGTATAATACTTTTCATGCTCGTTCGCTTTGTTCAGACCGTACCTGTTGTTCGCAAGAAGCTGATTGCTTATCTTTGTCCAGTAGCCGTCATCATAATTCCCGGCATTGCTTATCGCCTTGACGTAGTCATCATACGGCGACGTGACAACAGTCGTTGAGGTTGTCCCGCCCGGTATCGAATCGTTTCCCGCTCCGCCGCCCGTGCCGCCGCCCTGACCGGAGGAGCCTGCGACAGTGCCGCCGTTTGCGCTTGAGGCAGCATTCTTGTCTCTCTGCGCTTTATACTGCTGCATTTGCAGGACATAATCATCTGCGGTATTTACGGATGCGTTGTTTTTTTTGCTCTCTCCGCTCATGTCCGACATATGCTTTATATAGCTTTTTATCGCCATTCACTTTACCTCTTTCCCGTTGCACCACCCGTTAGCCGTACACCCGCCGAATCCCTTCAGCAGATACGGATGTTTCGACTTGCCGATCCGGTATATCCTCATGACCTTTGCCTTTCCCGGCTTGCACCCGAAGCCGATAATGGCGTTCGCGTTCCGGTAATGCTTTTTCCCGGTAAAGACCACGGTGTCGCCGACGGATATCACCTTTGATGGATGAAGAAGCCCGTCAACGTCGCGCCGGAAGTCGTCCATCGTCAGCCCGAACCGCTTTAGCCAATGGTCGCAGTCGGCGTGATTGCTTGCATAGCCCTTTTTGTACGCTTCCCTGTGAGATACGATGACGGAGGCTTCCCATCCCCACCTCCGGCAGATGTCGGCACACAGCGAAACGGCAGCGTTGTAGCAGGCTTTGAAATACGTCTCATCCTTCAGCCCGTCCTCGCATATCTCAAACTGTATGTGCGGATACGGAGGATAGTTGTAAGAGCCTTTCTTGCCGTTCCCCACGCCCCACGCGCATATCTCCTCCGGAAGCAGATGAAGTATGCCGACCGTGCCGTCAGCCAGACGACCGATCATATAGTGAACCGCCTTGTTTACGTTCGGTCGGTTCCAGTGATTGCCGTACTTGTTCCTCCCGATCTTCGAGATTATTTCAGCCCTTGAAGGATCGTCGTCAGACGGCTGACAGTACCTCGCTACCGAGGTCTGGTTAACTCCGGTCGAGTGTACCACGATCCCGACCGGCTCACACTCCTGATATACCGTATAGCACCGGCTCTGCGTGTGAAGGCATTCGGTTATAGTCATTATATGCCCTCCTCACCGTCGTCGGCGCCGCTTTTATTCTCGCTGAGCTGCTTGTATATCTGATGCGCTCCCGTCGCCGCAAGCCCGGATACTATGCCCACAGCGACAGCCGTGATGATGTCCCCGGCAGGGAAGTCCGGCATTATGTACATTCCAAGTACACCAAGCCCGCCTCCGAGTATGCCGCATATCACCGGAAGCCACTTGTTGTCAAGCGGTGTCGCCTTGATAAGCTGCGCGGCAAGATAGCATATAACCGTTATCGCCGCAATTCCCGTAATTCCGAAATCCATATGTTTGTTCTCCTTTCAGGTTAAAAAATCGTTTGTTTCAAGAAGTATCTTGTATACCCGGCGCAGGTTCTCTATCGCAAGCACCGCCCGGTTGTTCTTGTAGTCGGGATGAGCCTTGCAATATCTCTCATACTCGTCTATCTCGACAAGCACGTCGTCAAATTCTTCTTTGGTATGCCGGAGCTTGCGCAAGACCTCCCCGTTGAAGCGGAGTATCTGCCTCCGATGCTCGTCCGCCGCTCTCATGTCGTCGGCAAGTATATGCCCTTCAAGCCGCTCCTGCGTCTCAAGAAGCGACGTTTTTATTTCTTTAAGGTCTTTAATCACGTCTGTATTAAACGCTCTCCCTATGGCTTTTATCATCGCCGTCCAAGGGTTGACCCTGATAGGCGTTATCTGTATGAGGGTAAGCAGGATGACAATGGCTCCCCCGCTCCCCCACAGGATTTCTTTAAGTGTCATTTCTCAAGCTCCTTCCGGACAGCTTCCCGATACCTCTCCGGAATCTGCTCAATCGTAATCTTCCCAAGCTTCACCTGAATAGCGAGGAACTTAACCATCGGTCTCACCTCGCTTTGCTTCATCAAGAAGCCGCTCGTATGCTTCAGCACACTTTTCACAGAGGAGTTCCTTCTTGGTTCTGTATATCCATCCATAAGGAATGTCTTTCCATGAATCGAATTCAAGATTGTATCTTGTAACAAGCCGCTCTACTCTACCACAGGCATCACATACAGCTACTTTCATCCACTTAACCACCGGTCTCACCTCCAGTTATCATCTCAAGAAGAGCCGATTCAAGGGCAGAAAGACGGTCTTCGTAGGTAGGGGGCTGAGATGCAAGCTGCTTTTCGTATTCTTCCTGAGCCGCTTTAGCTTCTGCTATTTCTTCAGGAGTCATTTCGATTATCTGTCCATTAACCCATTTTTTCATCGTCCCCATACCTCCGCATTAATAGTCGAAAATCCAATGCTTATACCAGTTATTTTCGGTATTTCACTTAATAAAGGCTGGCTCTTTCTATAATAAAACCCCCAGTTATCGTCAACTGTATTTTTCTGATATCCACCCTTCATATATGTTGCTATCCAAAAAGGACCGAAAGAGCGTATTCGTATAACACCGGGGGAACTTTCTGTTTCATTTGTAAGCCTGTATTCACCAACAATTTCGGATTGCGATCCATCAGGTATCATAATCGGAGCATATGCATACTGTTTTGTTTCGGATTTTATAAGTATGAATACTTCGTCCAGAGAAAATGAATTTCCATCTTGATCTTCTGTTATACTAATCGACGTAACACCTGCTTCAGACGTTACAGAAAGATCTTTTATTTTTCTCCATTCCGAACCGCCTCCAACATCAGTCGGCACAACAATTCCATCAGCCCCTATTCCGAGGAACTTACCAGAGTTTGCGGTGCCTTGGTTTTTGTCGAGCTTTTCCGTAAGAGCGCTTTCGGCAGTTTCATAGGGATACATACGCTTCCAGCCGCCGTCCGTGCTTGACTGAATGTACCGGATGTAGAAGTTTGAGTTCTGATCTATAAGAACGATATACGCATAGCACTTAGTGCTACCTCCGCTTGCTGTATTGTCGATTTGCGATACGCAAACAAAACCTCTGAGCGAGGAGTTAGCAGTTTTCGCAGCATCAGGAATATCCGTAACCTTTCTGTTGACATATGCCGTATAAAATCCGACCTGTGTAAGCCCTACAACATAGTCAATAACCGTTCCGCTGCTGATATACACTCCGTAAGGACTTGCATATGTCCCGCTGTTAATCGGATTTACATACTTGTAATTAAGCCCCGGAACTGTCAGACTGTTTAAGAACCTTTTCGCATCTGAAGAAGCTCCATTTACAGAAATATTCCCGCTTCCGTCATCCGAAAATTCAGCTCCGGAAGAATTCTTCCACCCCGCATCTCCGTTGGCATTGCTGTTCTTCGTAAGCACCTGTCCGGTCGTGCCGCCGTTAGGTACTCCTCCGGAGCCGGGAAGACCCCTGTCGCCCTTTTCTCCCTTCTCCCCCTTGTCCCCCTTTATCGCGGGAATCGAAACAATATTCCCGTTCTCGTCTTTTACGCGTAATATTGCCGCCATGCGTTCTCCTTTCATTCCGTCCACACATAAGTTGATTCTGTGTGCTGATAAATCGTGCCGCCGGTGAGCGTTCTGCCGTTTGACGTAAGTGACAAAGCCGCTCCGGCTGTCCCGCTTTCAATGTTAGCGTCGAAGGTTACGGTGGTGCTGCTTGAAGAGTAATTTGTTCCCCGGACTTTTATCTGCCCCCGGAGATTCACGCTCACAGCCCCAATAATCAGATTTCTTGCATTTGTATAAAGACTCGTCTTTCCGAGAGTTTTTGATACGTATGCCGAACCGTTAACCGAACAGTAAACAGTCGATGACTTGTTTGAGTGACCATATATGTCAAGCGTATACCATACTCCGGCAGATATAGTCCAGTTCGTCCATTCAGCCGACGCTGCAGTACCGCTGTATTTGTTCTGCGCGCACACATGACCCGAGGTGTTTATATATACCTGCCATCCCGCATTGGTCACCATGTTGTACGCAAGCACACGGTTTTCAATCAGGGAATCTATCTTAAAGGTGAGTGTTACACCCCACACCGCCGAGTCTTCGCAGTAATCGTTGAATGATTTCCCGTCCGTGCAGGTAAGCTGCCCGGAAACATATTTGTAGTCGTTGACCGTCTGAGTAGTCAGCCGTCTTGATATGACCGTTGCATTTCCGCTTTCGTCAACAGACACAACTTTTTGTATATCCCTTGTCGCCGTCCCATCATATGCTTTTACGTTGAGACACCCGGAATCGGTTGACCCTGTTGCTGCTTGCCCCTTCACAGCACCGTCTGCCAATACGTAAATGTTCGCCAGCTTCATGTCAGTACACCAGATAAACCGTGTTCGCAGTAAGCACAGACGGAAGCTCGTCTACAATTTCTATCGACTTCTGCCCGTCCCACTTGGATATCTTCTCCGCCGTAATCGTGTCAAGAGCCGTCTTGTTGTCGTGAGAATGCCTTTTCGTCACCGCATCGGAGAGATTGACATTCGTCTGATTGTAGGTATCAAGCAGCTGCTTGTTGTCATGGGAGTGCTTCTTCGTCACCGCGTCAGACAGGTTGGCATTCGTCTGATTGTAGCTGTCAAGCAAAGCCTTGTTGCCGTGAGAATGCTTGCTCGACACCGCGCTTGCAAGATTCGCCTCGGTCTGCGCGTAGCTGTCGAGCAAAGCCTTGTTTGAGTGCGTATGCCGTGCCGCCGTGTTGGCATTTATGGCATCGGTCGGCACCGAGCCGTCCACATATGCCTTTATTGTTTTGTTCATGACCGGGTTCTCGGATGTGTCGGACATCTCCGTGTCAACGGTAACGGAGCCTCCCCCGCCTCCCGGTGCGGTATACAGCTTTCCGTCAGTGTCAACCCCGACACTCTGTGTCATGGACGCAGTCTTCGCAACGGGATTGTAAAGCGGCGCGTCCCCGTCAATGTCTATCTGGACGTTGTACCCCTCCGGCATATCCCCGGAGCCGACATAGACTCCCGAAACACCCTGCGCTCCGGCAGCTCCTGTTGCCCCGGTGTCGCCTTTCTCACCCTTGTCGCCTTTCTCGCCTTTGTCTCCCTTGTCGCCCTTTATCTTTCCGGCGGCAATGTCCGACTTTATTTCAGCCATGTCGGAGGCGGCAGCGGCGGCAGAGTCAGCGGCTGATTTCGCATAATCCTTTATCTGCTCGGTTTCGGTCGGTGTCGGTGTCTGCGACGGAAGCCCGGAGCCTTTCACCGTCTCGGCGACATACATCCTGCCCGGAAACGAACGGATGACCCTGTCGGATACCGAACCCTCGACAGCGAACCGGATGACCCCGGTCTTTGCCGTAGCCTCATGCGGTATGTCGATCTCCTCCGACGTGAGCAGAACCGAAACCGGCTTTCCCATCACCGGATAGAACGTCACGGTCTTGGTCAGCCCCGTCCATTCCTCCCCGAATATAAAGCGCATACGCTCCACCCCGTAAGACCCGCTCGTCCCCGCACGGATCTCCTTCGGCTCAAGATCGTATACGCCCACGTTTATTTCATGTACCATGTTATCTCCTTATGTCACCCACGGAGGGCTTCCCGATGTTATCCCGGTCGTGTATATCGCGCCGTCGGTTATCCATATTCCGGTGTTCCCGACACGGAGAACAAGCGCGGTTGTCGTCCCGTTGTTGTATTTCTCTATCCCGATATAAGCGTCGGACGAACCGAGATTTGTGGTGTAGGAAATTCCCTGACTTGCCTCTCCCGCAAGCGTCGTCAGAGCCAGCTCCTGACTGTTCACGACAAGAGAACCGGAGCGCGGGTCTGTGATGTTCCCGCCGGTGTCGTTCGCTCTTATCTCAATTCCCTTGGAGTAACCCACTCCGTCGGGAGTTTCCGAGACATATATCTTAACGTCAGAGGATTTGCCCGACGTGCTGTCGAACTGATAGGTTGACCCTATCTGAATTCCCGCGCCCTCGGTAATATCGCTCCCCAGAATACAGCCCTTCTTGATGACCGCCGCATTCATGGTCGCCTTTCCCGTCCTGTCAACGTTGAAGTTCGTTGACGTGATCTTTATGTTGTCACCCGTCATGTTTATCGTCTTCCCCGCAAGGCTTATGTGGTCTGCCCCGACCGTGTACGTCCCGGCATTGAAATCAACCTTGTCTGCCCGGAGCGTTGCCGAGGACTGCCCGTTTATCGACTGCAGAATAAGCGATGCGTCTGCCTTGTAGCCGCCCGCGCCGTCAGAGGAAACAACAGCCGCAATTGCCTGTCCGTTCTTCGTGTTCGTCTCAATGACGTTCGACAGTTTCGGGATGTTGTCCTCGTCGAGGTTGTTTATCTGATCCTCATATGCCCGACGGAACTTTATCTGCTCGTCATTTTGCTTCTTTACCGTCTTTGTCAGCTCGTCGAGCTTCTTTTTTATCATCTCGAACAATCTCTCTCACCTCCGTATGCAATCTCGGTCTGTAAATACTCAATGCGGCAGTGTCCCGTGCCGGAGACAGTCAGCTTATGCCCGAAATCGCACGTCTGCCGTATCAGCGTCGAAAGCACCACGACCCCGACCTTTGCCCCGGAATCGGAAAGAATCCGGTCTCCGTACTTCAGCTTAACATTGCCGCCCGTCGGGATCACGCACCGGATACGCGCCTTCTTCAGCCGTTTCTCCTGAAGCTCTCCGCCGAGCGTAAGGTCTGTTGTGAACTCAAATGCCCCGTACTCGCCGGATGGTATCGATTTTATCTTTCCCGTGTCGGTGAGCGCGTAAAGAGAATCGTCGTTGTCCGTCATCCCGATTATCTTTTCATTGCATTCTATCCCGCCGAAGCAGCCCGTCGCCGGACAGTAGGTGAATATGAAATTCTCCGCCGGAACGTAGGCATAAAGCACATTGTCCCATGTGCCGAGGATCGAACCCTCAAAGGACGATATCTTCAGCTTGTCGGAGATCCTTTCGGGATATCCGCCGGTGAATGCATAAATCCCGTCGTCGGAAACATAGAACAGTATCTGCGAACACTCGCATATCGCAAGATTCGATATCGCGCCCTTCGCCGATATGTCGTTCAGCCGGAAGGGATATTTCGTGTTCGCCGTCTGGTGGATGAAATCCCGCTTGAAGCCGAGAACATGGTTGTCGTAGGTAACTATCCCGGTAAACTCCCCGTCGGCTTTTATGTTCGCCTGCGTCGCGGAATTCCACGGCATGGAGGCGGAATCCTCGTCAGCCGTCGCCGGGAGCCAGCTTGCATAATCGTTGAATGCCGAGGCGTATATCTTTCCGTCCTTCACGCCCCACAAACGCCCCTGATAAACCGTGACCCACCGGAGCGCCGGAGCGTCGTTTGTCAGATACGAAACAGTAAAATCCGCGCTCTGCTCATAATCGAACGAGTACCTGTCGGGATAGATGAGTATCTTCCTCACATACACCGACCCGGCAACACCGGAGTCTCCGGAGGAATATAAATTGAACCTCGCAAGGGAGCGCGGATATTCGTCAGCCTCCGTCGCCCCCGTTGCCTTTATTGTCGAATGATATACGGCAGAGCCTTTGCGGTAATCGAGCTTTATCGCCCCTCCGTCCCGGTAAATCACGATAAGCACATCCCCGAATCCGTGTATGGATATGGGATGCGCGTACCCTGTAACAACGTCCTTCGGTATCTGCTCCGCCTCAAGCGCGGGAATGTCCTTCACGGAAATGTTCTTGCATGAAGTAAGCTCCCCGCTGTCGTAGTCGTCTCTCCGGTTAAGCCCCGCCCATGAGGTCTTGACCGTTCTCCTGTTCGTCTCTGCCGAGGGTATCGCCGACTCAAGATACATCACTCGCCGTACCTTTCCTGCCGCTTTCTCGCCCACTCGGTGAACGAGGAAAGCTGCGCATTGTAATCCTCAAGCCACTTTGCCGCCTGCCCGTCGTCGTTGGCGATCTTGTAAGCCTCGCCGCGCAGCTTCGACATGACAAGCTCAAGCCATTCGTAAGGCAGCATCACAACACCCGTGACAGCCGTCTTTATCGCCGGACGTATCCTGCGGACAACGGTGACGGTGTCAGGCTCAACTATGGGCGAAACCTTGACATTGTCCCCGTCCTGCCAGTAAATTCCCTTGTCCCCGTCGAAGATGACCGAGGATATCACCCCCGCCCGGACATACTCCCTGCCGTCGCCGTATACCTTCACGATATCGTCGTACCGGCAGGAATCCTCTCCGGTGCCGGAGGTTATCGAGGACAGAGCAAATCCCCCACCGGCAAGCGTCACGTTCTGCCTGCCGTAAAAGCCGAGGATGTCGGTATATATAAGCTGCTCCAGCGTGTTTACCCACCTGATATAGGCGGAATCGGGTATGCTCCCGGCAATATCAACCTCGCCCGAAAGCTCGGTGATGATGTCGGAAAGCGTTACGCCTGAATTATACATAAGACCTCCTCAGAGCCATGACGGAACACCGTATCTCCGTCTCTTTCTCTTTTCAGCCCACACGGTGCGGTAGGCATAATCGCATCCGCTCTCGAATGCGCTCTTTCTCTCGCTGTCGCCGTTCTTCAGGTAGACAATGCTGTCCTTCAGAACCGGCATGAACTCGTCGTATACGGCAACCTCATCGTCGTATGCCGTCACGACCGAACGCTCCCCGCCTTTGAAAACAGCGGCGACTCCGTAACGCGCGACAAGGATGTCAAGCGTCTCGTTAGCCGCCGCTATGAATTCAGCCTGAGAGAGAGGAGCAATGTTGTTGCATCTGTCATACAGCTCCTTGAAAAGCACTGTAAAGCTCCTTTCCGGGAGGGAAACGGAGAACCGAATCCCTCCCCATCAGGTCATTTCTCAGGTGTTGGTGTTGCAGTTGGTGAACTTCACGCAGCCGCCGGGATTCTTGCAGATGAAATCTCCGTAAAGCGTGAGAAGTCCTCTGTAGAACGAGTAGTTCGGAACAAGGATGAAGTCCGAGCCGCCCTGATCTGCAAAGCCGAGTGTGGTGTGGTGCAGCTCCCAGTCGGAGGTCGCAACGCCCCACGCCTCGTTTGTAGGAACGAATCTCTCGTTGACGACAACGACCTCGCGGTTTCCGACGACAACGGTGTAGCCGATAGCGCCGCCCTTGAACTTCATGGTCTTGTCGACGTAAACGGTGTTGTTGGAGCGCATATACTTCTGATATGCCGTGAATGCCGCGTCGCCCATGAGGATCATGTCGATCTTCGCATTCTTGAAGTCCTGCGCGCGCTTGACTCCGTCATAGAGGACGATGTCGCCGAGAGCGTTCTTTGCGTCGACAACGGTGGGCTTTACCCAGATGTTGTCCGACTTGGTTACGCCGTAGATGGAGGCAACGCCGTCGTCCATGACCGCGCCGAGACCGGTGAACTCTCTCTTGTATGACTTCTGAAGAGTCACAAAGCCGAAGGTTCCGACAGCGGTTGCATCGGCAGAGGTAAGCGCCGTCTTCGCGGTGACAGCCTTGTCAAGCGTGACCGCATATCCCTTGGAGGTGGAATTGTACTCACGGTTGACCGCGAGAACCCTCGCCCCGGCGGTTGCCGGAGCCGTGCCGGAAGCGGTCGCCGTAGTGTTTGCATATGCGTCGATGATCATGCCCTCGCGGACGGTGACGCAGTCGGAGACATATATGGTGGTCGCGCCGTCTGCCGCCGCCATGATCGATGCAAGGATACCGGAGCCGTTGCCGAAAAGCACACGACCGAGGTTGAACTCCGCCGCAGTGTATGCGCTCTTGATCTCATGGTCAAGTGCGTTCATCATCGCACCCTGATTGTTGGATGCGAGCTTGACCGCCTTGTCGGAGATCTCGATGTTGCAATAGAGGTCGTGAGCCTGAGTCTTGAAGCCCTTGTAGAGCTGAGGACCGGAATCGGGTGTAGCAGCGGATTCCGGACCGCCGAATCCTACGCCGCCGTTGAAGCCGACGGGAGCAGAAGCTACGATGTCGTTTGACATGAGCGGAACCTTCTTGATCTTCTCAAGGAAGGGAGAAGCCTCCGTAGTGAGCTGGTTTTCAAACGCGGGAAGATACGCGTTCTTGATTATGTCCGCAATAGCGGTAATGGTCTGTACTGCCATGGTTGATTAAAATCCTTTCTTTCGTTTGTAATAAATTCAGTGTGTAATATTAAAATTTCCGGAGACCGAGCATCTTGTATGCCCTCTCCGTCGCCTCCTCAAGAGACTGGGGAGGTTCCGGCTTCACCGCCGGAGCCGTTGCCGACCCCTGAGAAGCCGTCACGGGAGGAACGGCGGCATTCTTTTCAGCCACCTGCTTCACTCTCATCTCTTCAAGCGCACGGAGCGCGTCGGGGTTGTTCTTCACCCTCTCGACAAGCATCTCCGTCGTTTCCGTCTCCGGCTTCTGATTCATGGCATTTATCCCCCGGTTTATCATGTACGAAAGAGCGTACTTCATCTCCGGGTCAATGCCGTCAAAGCCGGGTGTGTTTGCCGCGATGCGGTCGATAGCGTCGCCGTAATCGTCAAAATCCTCGAACCCCTTCGACGATCTGATGCGGTTGCGTGCCGTCATATCCGCCGCCTCTGCGGTCTGCCTCTTGTAGTTGTCCACAATAGGCTGCATTTCCTTCATGACCTCGCCGAGGACGGTTTTGCGTGCATAGTCCGCCATCGCGGAGCTGTACTTCGCCGTCGCCGCCCTGCGCTCGTCATCCGACAGATACTGAACGTTCTCCACATCAAACACCGGAGGCTCGATCACTTCTTCAACGATAGTGTTCTCTGCCGCCTGTGACTGCTGCGAAAGCGCGTTCTGGAACTGCGGTATGACTCCCTTGAGCTGTGCGACAATGTCCTTCAGCTGCTCGTTTTCCTGCCTCATGCGCTCGTAGTCGCTGCCTATGCGGTTAAGAAGCTCGGCTCCCGGATTTGCCTCTGCCTGAGGTGCCGGTGCCGCTGTCTCTGCCGCCGGTTCTGCCGGAGCGGGAGCCGGTTCCGCCGGAGCCTGTTCCGGTTCCGCTGTCGGTTCGGTCTGCGCCGCCTCTGCCGGAGTCGTCTCCGGTGCAGGCTCGGAGGGCGTCCCCTCCGTGTTCTGCTGTGCAAGAAGCTCGGTCAAAACATCATCAAGTCTCTCTGCCATAAAATTATATCTGTAAGCCGCCATCGCGGCAATTACATTCTCCTTTCAGTGTTGTTGTTGCTCTGCATTGCCATAGCCCTTGCCATGGCTTTCTGTTCTTTTTCGGCTATCGCCGCGCGATGCTCGTCAATGTGCTGGTCGAAATACTTGCAGTACTCCGGATTCTTCTGCCGTAACATACGGAATCGGTACTGCAAAGCATACTTCAGATGCTCGTTCAGATGCACCGCGTCGTCGTCGTAAATGTATCTCTCCGGGATAACCCCGCTCTCAAAGAAGGAATTTTCCCGCTGTGCGTTCTGTATCTGCTCCCGGTTCTGCGTCATGATCTGCGAGTAGCCGTTTATCCTCATCTGCTCTATCAGCTTCTCGCGTATCTCGACCGGAACCACGCCGTTCTCGTCGGAGAAAAGCCCCATCTGCATGGCGGTTATGAAGTTCTGCTTCTGCGTCTCCTCGGAGGTTATAAGCTCGTTTTCGGTGTCGAACACAACATCGTAGGAGTTTATGTCGTCCGCCATCCACGTAAGCACCCCGCCAACGGAATTTACCCCGACAGCGTTGCATACCCTCACACCCGCCGCATAACGCTTGTATATGTGAAGCCACTTCACCGCCAGCTCCTTCACCGCACACCGCATATTCTCGGAGGTAAGCGAAAGCCGGGTGTTGTCTATCTGCCGCAGGTTCTCTATCGCCGTGCCGGAGGTGACCCCCGCCGGAGTAGACCCGTACACCATCAGCTGGGATATCCCCGCCGCGTACTCCATGTCCTGCGCCAGCTGGTTCATCTCGTTGACGATCTCTGTCGGAATACCGTAATGCCGCAGCCTCGACGGAACGCCGCCGTCAGGTCTGTAGTTGATGATCTGGTTCGGCGCAATGCCGCGCATGATCATCTCGTCAAGCTCCTCCGACTCGACAGCCCCGTCCGGGATGAGTATCGGCTCCCCGACAATGCTCTTGATGTAGTCGTGCAGCTGATTCTTGCACCCGTTGTAGGCTCTCTGAAGCGGTATAAGCTCCTGTATGAACGACTTCCCGAAGAACTGACCGGCAACCGCCTTGCACTTTACCGCGACAACAGGCACCCTCTCATAGGGCAGAACGCCGTAATAGTACAGCTTCTCGCCTATGATAATAGCCATCCTGCCGTCCGCAAACTTTTTCGTCGGCGGCTCATAGAAGGTAATGACGTGTTCGCACCCGTCGACCCTCTCGGTCTTTGTCGCCATGACTGTGGAGGAGAAGGTGTCAAGCCCGTAGCCACCCGCGCCGGATATGGGCGTCACCACATACCGGTCGCAGGCTCTCCCCTCGACCCTCAGCCCGTAAAGGTCGTATATCGCCGCAGCATCAAGCACCTGATCGGTGATGAGGTTTCTCTGCTCGTCGACAGTCTCCTTGTACACCGACTCCGGGAACACTTCATAGGGAGAGAGTATCCCGCACACAAGGTCACCCTCGCATATGTCCCGCGTGCCGCCGGTCTCCTCCTGCACCGTCCCGATGAGCCTCCCGGCATGAGCGTCCCACCACGACAGCACAAAAGCCGTCCCGGTAAGCTCCGACCACCCGTAAATGCGGTCTTTCAAGCCGTCCCAGTTCACGTTGCGCTGAGTGTACCGTAAAAGCCCCGTGGATATGTCCGCCTTTGCAAGGTCGTCAAGGTCTCCCGTCGCGGGCTTCACCGTCATGAGATACCGCACATTACGGAGGTTTGCCATCCGCGTGTCGTAAAGCGGAGCGATGCGGTTGTATACTCCCCTCTCAAGGAAGTCATACTCCGGCTCTATCTCCTCGATCTCATGCGACCGGGGATTTATCTCGCAGTACTGATGCCCCGCGAGAAAATTCGCGTTGAGAAGCCACTGCAGCTCGAAAGGCTGCCTGTCGTTTCTCCTCCGCTCAAGCTCGGATTTTACCCAAGCCACAAACTCGTCCGCCGTCTGTTCGTCCGGCACACCGGAGGTGTCGATAACGTCAACGACGTTTTCGCCGTTCTGTATGTCCTCCGCCTTCCGCGCCGTAAAAAGACTGCGAATCCCGTCAAAAAAACTCATTTCACATCAGTCTCCTTCCCGTCCCAGCGGTCTTTTATCGCCTTCCTCGGTCGCTCAGGCGCACGGTAAGGCTCTTTCTTCAGCCGTGCATACTCCTCAGCCGACCGGCAGGAAAGCCTCTCGGTCAGCTCGTCAATGCGCTTCTGCTTCTCTCTTAAGCACCCTGTCCAGAGTATGATAAGCACCGCCTGAAGCACAAGGTTGATAACCGAAAGCATCACTCCGAGCATCACGCGCCGCCCTTCTTTGCCGCCGGCTTCTTCTCCGGTTTCTTCTCTTCGTCGGTTTTCTCCGGCGCAAAGGCTTTTTTGTACTCCTCCGGATACATCACCCCGAAAAGCTCCTTCGCACACTCCCGACAGATGATGACCGTCGGACGGTACTCGGGATTTCTCGATACGATAAAGCTCGCCACCCTCTCGCACCCCGGCACAAAGCACATCCTGTCAATCTTTTGTATTTCAATAGGTCTCGGCATATATTTTCCCCCCATATGTCAGAATCTGCGGCTCCGCCCCTTCCGGCTTGCCGCGCAAATAGCTTTTTTCTTTATCTCCTGAAGCCTCTCCCCGTCGGTCAGCTCCCTCTCCGGCGCTCTCGCAGGAACCGCCCTGCTCACACAGTAGTACCGGAGCGCGTCGCAAATGTGCGTGATTTCATGCGGATCGGTCGCCGCGTCTCCCGGTCGGCTCTCGGAAAACTCAAGAAGCTGAAGGTTCTTTATCAGCACCCTGCACCCTTCGAAAACCCGCAGACGTGAGGTTCCCTCTCCGTCCATGCCGACGATCGGCTTTATATGCTCCTTGACGCACAGCCAGCCGCTTATCCGCTCGGCGTTGCACTTCGTGAACCTCACACCGCTCTCGGCGAAAAGTTCCGCGACGTTTTTCCCCGTGTCCTTCGTCCGCGACCACAGGTCGGGCGGCGCAAACGTCGCCTCAATCTTCTCGTCTCCGGTCATCTCCGCGATCTTCTTTGCGGCATCCCCGGCGATAAGGTTCGGCTCATGCAGCTCCCGGTATACGTACTCCTGCCCGGTCTCGTCGACGGCAATCCATAAAACCGCGCACATATCAAGCCCGTAGTCAATCGCCCGGTACCGTCTCCAGTGCGGCTGTATCTCAATATATGGCACAACGTGAATTTTAGGACGGAACTCCGAGAAAAACCTTCCCTCATAGGAGTACCAGTCTCCATACCGCCAAGCCGCCCTCTGCGCCGGAGGAAGCGACTCCAGCTTCTTTATATAATCCGGGTCAGCCTCCATCAGCGCCTGATTGTCCGTCACAAGGCTCTGAATGAAAACATAGTCGTCCGGATTTTCCTCCGGATTGAAATCCCTCTCGATGAAAAGCCGCCTTATCCACTGCATACCGACACCGCCGGGGTTGCAGGTGATGTATATCCGGTGCGGGAACGAATTTACGCCTCGGTTCGTCGCCTTTATGGCGTTGAACCACTCCTCTTTGAGCTGCTGCGCCTCATCAAGATAAACAATGTCCCATTCTTGCCCGTTATACTGTAAAGTGTCCCCATCGTTGGAACAATAGGAAAACTTTATCCTGCTCCCGTTTGGAAAGCAAAGGGATTTGTCCTTGTCCTTGTATACGGCATAACCAACGGTCTCAAGCCGCAAAGGGTTTATGTGATTCTCTGTCAGCTCCACATAAGAGCGCCGGATTATCATCTGCTTTATCCCCGGATAGGATAAAGCCATAAGCAGTGCCTTGAATCGAACCGCCCATGACTTGCCGCCGGATCTCGCGCCGCCAAAGCATACATATCTCTGAGTCGCCTCAAGAAACTCGATCTGCTTCGGCTGAGGACTGCCCAGCGTTATCTTTATTTCGCCCATTCCTTCATGACGTCCGGCATCTCGATGATCACCTTCTGCTCTGTCTCAATCGGAGCATTGAAGCCGCACATCGTAGCCGCCTGCTGTATAGCCTTGAGCGCAACGGTCGCGGAAGGAGGATCATAGCCGCGTATGATCTTCCCGTTCTCATCCCTGCAGGCTTCACCGCCCCTGCCTCGCATGACAGGCTGAGCCGCCTCAAGCGCGTCGTCAGCTATCTTCTTCAGCTTCTTCAGCGTCTCGTCTCTCGTCCAGATCGAAAGGGACGCGTTCTGCTCCCGTAGCTCTTTTATAAAATCCTGTATGTGCGGCATAGCAAAAAGGTGCGATGCCTTCGCCTGTGCCGTCGTTCTCTTTCCCTCAAGCCTGTATCCGGCTTTTATGTAGCTGTCGAACAGCGTCTCTCCACTCACGACGTTGTAGCAAAAATTTCTCTGCTTCTCCGTCAGATCGCGTGCGTTCCCGGACTTGTCCGTGTATCTCTTAGCCATATGTACCTCCTTCCGGTAAAAATTCAAAAGCCCCGCCGTCCCAACCGCCGCCCATTGTGTGCGGCACGTAAAAAAGGATATCTCCGGAGATATCCATGATATTATTGTATCAGATAAAAAGGGACAAAAGGGACAAATTTCAGCCCGGAGCAAAAAATCCCGAAAAAATTATAAAAAATTTTGAAAACCCCTCACCGGGAAGAAAGAGGAAACGAAATGAAGAGAATGCTTGATATACTCCGGCAACTTGAAAAAGAATTATCATTTGATAAAGCGACTGAAATTTATGAATGGTACTGCAAAACATATCAGGTGTCCGGCACGGATGAAGCTCCCGCAGCAGTAAGATACGAAGTTTTCGGATATTGAATAAACTCACCGCGCCGGGCGGCTAATCCCGGCAGAAAGAGGAACAAAATGAACGAATCAAGAATCACAGAGCTTGTCTCCACAATCAAAAACGCCTCCTCATGGCAGAACGTAAGAGCAGAAGTAAAAGAGTTCTGCGCCCTCAGCGGTCTGAACTTCGACTGGTTCATCGATCACGGATTTAACCTCCGTCAGATTTTCGAGCGCTGCCTCTCATACTACGGATCGGAAAGAGAGCTGCGCCTCCTCAATCCCGACCTCACCGACTACCTCGACCTCCGCGACTACGCAAAAAACACCCTCGGGAATATGCCCAAGCGCGAACAGCTTAAAAATGAGGACGGTCAGCTCTCCGCCATCAGCACCGAACACCTCGCCGCCGCAAATCTCGAAACCTACCGCGATATAGACCGCATCCGTGTCACCGGAGTGTCCTTTAAGAACGGAAATTTCCGCATCTCGATGGAAATTCCCGGCGATACTTCAAGAAAGCTGCTCGATGTCGCCGGAGGCGCTGAGTTCGTCCCGGTCGATGTCGAGATCAGAACCGCGAATAAATGCCTCTCGCACGAAAGCGCATACGAGCGTTTCGACGGTCGCACCTGCACCGGCAGCTCGTTTACCCCTACGCAGTGCCTTTACTACATCACCGATGCCGGAGAAAAACTCCCCTCGGCTGTCGCGTTCATCGCCACGTCGAACGAATTTTTCCGCATAGCCCGTATGACAATAATTACAGTACACGGCTACTGGCTCGAATGCGGAGAGCTGAGAGTGCTTTTCTATGACCCCGACGAAAAACAGTATCGCCTCGCCTCCCTCGGAAGGTTCGCCACGCCCTCGGAAAAACTGAAAGACCTCCGCAGGAAAACCGGATACTCGCAGACAAGGTTCGGCGAGGTCTGCGGCGGCATCCCCCTCCGCACCATACAGAACTGGGAGAACGAGGTCAACGAAATCCCCGACTACGTCCTTTACCTCATAAAATCCCACCTGAAGAGCGAAAACCTCATCTGACATAATCCCGACACACCCGCGGCACATAAGTGATACGCGGGTGTCCTTTTTTTATGCTAAAATTTAATCAGCAAAAGAAAGGAGCATCCGATATGTACGCTTATAATCCCTATAATCAGCAGCAGGCAATGGCTTACTCGCAGGATATGTATAACTCCCGCCAGTATCCCCAGCAGCCCCGTCCTCAGTACCCTCAGGTCATCCCGGTGCAGGACGAGCTTACCGCAAGATCGGCTCAGATACCGATGGACGGAACCGACACCTATTTCTTCAACGCCCAAGCCGGAGAGATATACGCAAAGCGCCTCTCAATGGTCGACGGCTCGATCTGCTTCGACGTGTATAAAAAGCGCCTGCCGGAATACCCGGAAAAGGAGCGCTACGCCACCGTCGCCCAGCTCGACGAAATCTCCGCAAGGCTGAAGAAGCTCGAAGGAGGCGATGAGCAGTGAACCCCGTCCAGATGATGATGCAGATGCTCACCTCCGGCGGCAGCCCCATGCAGATTATGCAGCAGCTTGCCGGAAGCAATCCCGCTCTCGCCCCGGCGCTGAAGCTCTGTCAGGGCAAAAACCCCGATCAGCTGAAGCAGACCTTTTACAACCTGTGCAAAAGCAAAGGCATAGACCCGAATCAGGTCGCAAGCCGGTACGGGATATCTTTACCTCAGTAAATATCGTGCGCACGATATAATATAAATTACCGAAAGGAATCAAAAACATGGAAAACGATTACACCTCCGGCTTTATCGCCGGACAGAACAGCAATAACCGCGACGGCGATATGTTCGGCGGCGGCTGCGGCTGGTTCATCTGGATCATCCTCATCTTCGCCATCTTCGGAGGCGGTATGTGGGGAAACAACCGCGACGACGGCTTCCTCTCCGCCACAATGCAGAGAGGCTTCGATAACGGCACCGTCGTGAGCAAGCTCGACGGCATAACAAACGGTCTCTGCGACGGCTTCTATGCCCAGAACACCACCATGCTCAACGGCTTCAACGGCACGAATATGGCGATAAAGGACGCACAGTACAGCGCACGCGAATGCTGCTGCGAGACCAACCGCAACATCGATGCCACCCGCTATGAGGCGCAGAAAAACACCTGCGATATCACAACCGCCATCCACGCGGAAGGCGAGGCGACCCGCGCCCTGATTCAGGCGAATACCGTTCAGGAACTCCGCGACCGCCTTGAGGCTAAAGACCGCGAGCTTCTCACGGCAAACTTCAACCTCAGTCAGCAGGCTCAGACCTACTCCCTCGTCAACGAGATACGCCCGGTCTCCAAGCCTGCGTATATCACCTGTTCCCCCTACGCCGCAAACGGAAACGGCTCCTGCCTCGGCTGCGGCTGTTAACCGGACCGGAGCCGCATAAAGCCATAAGCCGATAAGCGGCTCCATAAAACAAAAACCCGGAGGGGAAGCTCTCCGGGTTCTCGCCTGAAAAAGGCTGAAAGGAAAATTTTATGTGTAGTAATACCTGTAAGCTCTGCCCGAGGCTCGTCCTCTCGCAGGCAGTGACCTTCGCAAACAACACCCTGACGATAAACCTCCCCGCCGGTACCTATACCAACAGGGAGAAATACTGTATCGTCATCGCGCAGACCATCCCCGCAGCCGCCACAATAAGCGCCCCTGTAGTGATAACCATAGGCTCGGGAACGGATACCTACCCGCTCCTCACCGCAGGCTGCGCTCCGGCTACCGCCGCAGACGTGAGAACAAGAACCAAGTACTCCACAAGGCTCGTCACCTCCGCCTCCGGCGCGTCGTTCAGAATGCTCGGCTGTACCTCCCGTGCCTGCGCAGTTCCGACGCTCTCAACGATAGACGGCGGAGCAGCCGCAAACGCGACCCTCCCGACGGGTGACTGACCATGCCGGCGGACGATATCCTCGCCGGACTTAAAGCCCGGTCGCTTGAGGGAGTGATGTTTCACGGCAGGATGCGCGAGTACTTCCTGTATCTCGGTCTCCCCGGCTACGCAGCCATGCACAGCTTCCATGAGACCGAAGAAAGACTCGGTGCCGAAAAACTGACGGACTACTTCATGGCGCAGAACGGTAGCCTTATCCCCGATAAAGCTCTCACCGCTCCCGATGTCATTCCGGCACAGTGGTACCGCATGAGACGTCAGGACACCGATGCTCAATGGCGGCGCAGAGCCGTCCGGGACGGCATGACCGCATGGCGCGACTGGGAGAAGTCAACCGCCGTGAGCCTGAAGGACATGATCTTCCGCCTAACCTCGGAAAACGAGTACGGCTGCTGCCGCCTCGCGGAGAGGAAGCTCTCCGATGTCGAGTCAGAGATCGCCGGAGCCGAGGACATGATCTTCGACCTTGAGTCGATAGAGTATAACCTCCCGACCATAATCGGCAGACAGCCCGACATCGAAAAGAAGTACCTCACGAAGATAACCTTCCTCATGACCCCGGTGTGTACACTCGGCATCTGACCCGCGTGACAGATTCGTGACAGATTTGAGTCTGAAATATGGTTCTACCGTCTCATTTGCGAGACCACAGAATCAAACTCAAAACTCCCACAAACCCCGATAAAACAAGGAAAAACCCGCATATCCGGCAGATACGCGGGTTTGTCCGTATGGGGTGAGTGATGGGATTCGAACCCATAATAAAAGTCCAAAAAACCCCGTATTTATTGGCTTTTTCAAATCTTGTGACAGATTTCGTGACAGATTTTAAAAATTGCACCTCTGAAACACGTCTTTATAGTATAAATTCAGCCGCTCCGAGACCATGTCTTTTTTGTCCTGCATGATGTGTCCGTATACCCGGTTGACCATGTCCTCCGTCTCGTGTCCGAGCATATCCGCGATGTACTTTACCGGTATTCCGAGCATGATCATGACCGATGCGGCATAATGCCGGAGTTCGTGAAATGTGTAGTGTGCCTCCGGACAAACCCGCTTCAGCACAGCCACATACCGCCCGTATATGACACGGGAGCCGAGAGAGGTCACATATACCTTCTCCGGGTCACACGCCTCCTTCAGCACGTCTATAAGATGCGGAGGGACACCAAACACACGGAAGCCAGCCGTCGTCTTCGGCTTCTTCTCCACAGTCGAATTGTTTTCTCCCCGGACTATCGCCGAGCAGACCTTGATCGTGCCTTTTTTGAAATCGATGTTTTCCCATTTCAAGCCGACGATCTCCGACAGTCTCATCCCGGCAACCGCGCCGAGCAGAACCGGTATCTCTATTTCCGTTCCCTTCGTTTCACGGAAGAGCGATATCATATGCTCCTCCGTCGGTATGGTGATGTCCGGCTTTTCCTTTTGCGGCAGGGTGGTGTAAAGCGTCATGTCCGGGCGAAACATCTTTATCGCCGCCGAGAGAAGCCCGTGAACGTTTCTTATCGTCTTTGGAGATACCCGCGCCGCTTCGACGTTTATCGCGACCTGAACGTCCTCCTGCGTCAGCTCCGACAGCTTGATTGCCTGTAAGCCGCCGAGATAGTTGTTTTTATATGCCCTGTATGCAACGAGCGTCGAGGGCGATATGACATTCGCCTTCGCTTCGATGCACCGCTCAAGAGCTTCTCCGACCGTCATATCGATCCGGCGGTCGGTTCCCTTACGGCTTGCCTCAAACTGCGCCGCTTCAAGCTGCACGGTTTTTTTGTTTTTCCCGGTAAAGCTCCGGTAATGCGCCTTTCCCTCCGGATCGGTGTAATCCAACACCCGCGCCCTGTACGACCCGGACGGCAGCCTGTCTACCTTAACCACAGCATAATCCTCTGATACGCAGACACCACATACCGTATATATCCCATGTTCCCGTGATGACTGTCGTATATCATGAGTATCGCCGCACCGATAACGAAAAACGTCAGAACGCCGAAAAGAACCGCAATCTTGCGGTTTTTGTCTTTTATGACCTTCGTGTATATCCCGATTATCTTGTCCTCAAACTCCGTGTCGCGCTTTCCCGCCGGCTCCGCCTTTGTGATCCCGGCATACTCGTCCACCGACCCGCCGAGAGCCTTTATCACTTCCACAACCGCCTGAAATGCCGGATTTTCCGTGCTTCCCGACATGATTCTCTGCACCGTCCCGGCAGGAACTCCGCTTATGTCGGCAATCTGTGCCAGCGTGAGATTTCTTTCGTCCTTGAGTCTGTTCAGATACTCTGAAAGTGTCATTTTCTGTTTTTTCCTCCCGTTATTTTTGTTTTTTATGCTGAAAATTCGTTTTTGAAGGCGAATTTTTCATTTGTAAACTGAATACCCATTTTTGCCTATTGATTATTCACCCCGTCAGTGATACAGTTAAATCATACCAATTGCGGAGGTGCATTATGAACTCAACCGGCGACCGTCTGAAAAACTATTTTGAAAAAGCTCCAAAGCGAGAAAAGCTCTTCGCCCTGAAGCTCCTTCGGAAATTCATTTTACAAAAGTCATCAGGAGAGAAAGATATTCTTCCTTCTCCCTCTCGCTCAGACCGTCCACAAGCTCCGTAAACTCGTCGGTAAGCCTCTTTTCGTCGTCCCCGCATTCCTCTGTCGAAACATCGTTCCCGTCGATTTTCAGCGCACGAACTGCGGCAAGAAGCGCGTCCTCCGGGAAGTCTCCCGAAAGAATAACGTCCGCCAGCTTTCTTTTGTCTATCATGTAAAAAATCTCCCCGATTTTTCGTCGTTTTAACCAATTGACTTTTCCGACAATCCGGAATATAATATACTTACCCGAACGCCCGTTCGATTTACCGATACCCCAAGACCAAACAAAGAAAGGCAGTACATATCATGACAGCATCCGAACGCGAAGCCCTCAACCTCCGAATTGCAAAGATGATCAGCTCCCTGACGGAGGAACAGTACGAAGAATTTCTTTTTCGCCTCGTTTCCGAGGTTAACATGAACCCGGAAATCAAGTATAATAATTCAGAAGCCCCGCATATGCGGAGCTGAGAGCATTTTCTTTCGGTTACCCTACTCCGGTTTGAGGTAACTGCACAACCCCTACTGAAAGCTCCGTCAGCAACGCCCCAGTGCGCTCTGTACTTCATCGCTTGAGTACAGTATACACCTGATTTTGCGATTTGTCAATATTTTTTTACAATAAGGAGAAACCAAAATGAACGAAGAACAGATTATTCTTGAAGCAGAGCGTATGCTCACCGAAAAAATGAGATATTTATCTACCCTTTGCTGCACGAATACCCGTATCGAAACCGAACTGACAGATCTGATGTGCCGCATAGCCGACTCGATCGCAGGGCTGAGAACGGCAAATATGTCAGCTTGCCGTTGTGAATGTAACAACACTGAGCGCAAGCCCGGAAAGTGCCGTTAATGCTTCAACGACCGGAATCAGATTAACCGTCATATCCCGCCCCTCCGTAAGGAAGGGCGGTTTTGTTGTTTTTCCCTTATTAATACATATTAAACATAGCACGAACAAAAAACACCATAAGCCACACTATCATTCCCATGCCAAGCAAACTTGTTATAGCTATAACAATGCTTCGCAAGCATAATCCATCATCCATAAATGGTATTATCGTATACACAATGCACACCATCGCAACACCTAAAAGCGCCGGGAAAGGAAGTAGCATGGAGATTTCATATCTCCGGAGTATCAGCGACATGACATAGGCTGTAATACAAAACACAACACTTCCGACCGCAAACACAAATGTATCATTTTTGCTATCGGGTTTTATCAACAAGAGGAGAGCGCCCACACCCATCGAGAAAAAATATGACGAAATAGCCGTCGCAACAACAGCAACAAAAAAGCTCATGTCTCCCGTTTACCATCCGCGCTTTTTCGCAAACAAATATGCTCCCGCGCCGGCAGTCGTTGCAGTTGCAATACCTATAATCACCCCAGCCGGAGAACTTTTCTTCTCCTCAGTCGTGCTGCTCGTCTTCTTGCCGGAGTTTCCGACATACGAATTCCCGCTGTAAGAATTCCCGCCGTTTCCGTTCTGCGATTTACCGTAATCCGCACTGTACGGACACACCCCACCCGGATGATCATGCGCCGGATGCCCATGATGATAATGATACTCTCCGGCAGAATTGTCCCAATGCCCACCGTTTGCATCCGTCCTGCCGGAATGCGCAAAACAAGTCACCGACAGAACCGCAAACATCAACGCCGCAGTTAACGCAATTACTTTTTTCATCACTTATTTTCCCCCCCGTCACGTTAATTCCTCGCCTTATTTGAACGCAAACGCAAACAAAACACCAAGAGCAACAAAAACAATATATGCAACTATTCTTATCCGCCTGTTTATTATTTCACGCCGTGCATAATCTTCCGCCACATCAAGCGCAAGCGTGTCATATACTGTCTGATCGCTGATTCCCTCTTTCGCCATTGTTTTTAATGTGTTCAGTGTTCTATCAATTTTGCTTTGTGCGGCATTGCTCATTGCGCATCCTATCGCATAACATATTCCGTAACTCGCGGCAATGCTTATCCCAACAATCAAAGCAAAAAGAACCCCTCCCCATGAACTTTCAAAAATTCCATTTCTGATTGAAAAAGCGATGCCCGGAAGCACTATCAGCGCCATTAAGCAAAACATTTCCGCCTCTTCATTATGCTTTTGTAGCGGTAACAGCGCTCCGTCAATTTGGCTTTTAATGTTTTCGTTTTTTACTTTATTTTTGATTTCAGAAAACTCCATAGATCGATCAGAAAAACTGAAAATCCCTAAAGTAAAAAAAGTCAGCAGTACGCCAATCGTAGATTCCGCCACCGTAAGCCAAAACGCTTTCATTTCTCCGCCCCCAATATAGCCTCAAGAACTTTCTCAATCTTAACTGCATCCTCATCAGACAAGGACGCGATCATATCCATAACCTTCACCCTCTCCTCCGACATCTCAATTCCCCTCCAAGATGTTCCGGAGGCTTTTTTTGTTTCTCCCAGAAGGCTGTCAACAGATACGTCAAAATATCCGGCAATTTTCAACAGCGTCTTATGATGAGGAACCTTTCCCTGCTTCCATGAAGTTACAGCTCCGCTTGAACAACCTATTTCTTTCGCCACCGCATTGGGGCTTTTTTTGATTTTCAGACAAAGACTATAATACGCTTCCCAGAACATAACCACCTCTAATAAATTAAAAATGAGAAAATCTCATTTTTCCTATTGACAATCTCAACAAGTTGAGATATAATATACTCATCAAAGCACCGAACACACCGGTGCCGCGATATTCGCGTTCCTATCTGTCACCTGCTGATCTGTGGATTATCCGTTCTTCCGAGAAGATAGTCCACAGAGCAGTCAAGGTAATCGGCGATTCTTGCAAGGCTGTCGGCAGATATCATCCTGCCGTGCCTCATGTTTGACATCGTGTTTGAACCAAGATCAAGATCGGCAAGCATGGTGCAGAGAACCACTTTCCTTTCTTTGGCGGCTGTCTTGATAGATTCCGCTAAATTGAGTGATGAATATTCGTTCTTAACATTCATTATTATGCACCTCGCTAAAATCATTAAATTTAATGAAAATGTATTGACTCTCGCTAAATTTAGTGATATAATTAAATCACAAACAATGCGGAGACGCACCTCCGCTTGTTATAGACATCGCGCCTTACCATATACGATTGTTCCGCAACTCAATTGTAACACGGCAGGGCGCAAATGTCAACAAAAAAATGAATCAAAATTAAAGAAGGAGGAAAAAGTATGAACCTCGATCTCAAAACCCGCATGGTAAGACTTCGACTTAAGCAGAAGGATGCCGCAGAAATGCTGAACCGTTCCGGTCTGAATACCTGCAAAGCAGAAGTATCGGTGGCGATCAACAGACTGCGTGATTATCCAAAGCTCGACGTGGTCAGAAACGAGCTGTCAAATCTTCTGACAAAGCTCGAACGCGAAAGGGGAATAGAATAATGCCCCGCATATCTAAGTCCGAAGAGGATCGGCGGTACGCTTCGGTCATAAGACACCTTGACGCATACAAAGCCGCAAGATTCCGGAATGGCGACGACAAAACTGCGGTCGCCTCCGCGCTCGGTCTCTCCCCGGCAAGAATGTACCGCATCCTCTCCGGCTCCGCCGACACCCTGACACTGAGAGAGATCATGACCATCGCAAATACTCTCAACATCTCGGTTCCGGCGCTGCTCGGCTGCCGGGAGGAAAGGACGACATGAAAAAGTACATCCCCGGCACACTCGCCCTCGCCCTTGCGTATCTCTTCCTGATGCTCGCGTTCACAATAGGCATAAAGGCTCTTGTTTCCCTGCCGGTCATCGTGTACGCACAGTACAGACTCTTAAGAAGAGCAAAAAAACAGCCACTGCCGAAGCAGTGACTGTCGCAAAGGAGGTCGGCGGTATAATAGTGAAAACCCGCCGCAATGAAACCAGACCCCAAGAGGAAAAAGGTCGGTATTCAATATATTGTATTGCCTTTTTCCGAAAAAGTTAACCCCAAAAATCAAAAATTTAAAAAGAGGAATACAACCATGAACCCCTACACCCCCGCAGAAATGCACACCTTCGCGGAATACGCCCTCGAACACGTTTATAAGCTCAATACCCACACCCCGAAAACCATGCAGTTCGATACACACTACAGCCCGATCGCGGTCACCGTCAGCCTTTATTTTCTGTCAGAAGACGGCTGGAACGTCCTCCGTGCAGAACACGCAGACATCTACAGACATTCATCAAAAAACGACGTGTACGACGCGATCGCCCGTTGGGAAGAAAAATACCTCAAAAAGGAGACCCCCGAAGATGACAAACTGGGATGAAATCATAATCGCCGACTACGAAAGCAAATGGCTCGACCCGGATTATGACTGGGAGAACCGCTGTTACCGATCCGACGAAGAAGCAGCCGAGACCGACACCCGCGAAATGCCCC
>ERZ1026780.313-NODE-313-length-40172-cov-5.714535_pt1 | contig 40172 bp, 32 predicted proteins | sample MGYA00380126_ERZ1026780 | MGnify/ENA primary metagenome ERZ1026780 (study PRJEB33269, sample SAMEA4719762) | human gut metagenome | biome: human-associated habitat; feature: organic feature; material: feces | place: Cameroon | collected 2013-10 ... | reverse complement strand
TCGCCGCCGCGTCCGGTTCCGGCGCCGCCGCCGGCGTCCTTCCCGCCCCCCTCTCGGACGGCCTCCCCGCCGCGCTCCGTCCCCTCCCCGCGCTCGAACTCGTCACGGAGGAGCGGCATGAGACGGTCGACCTGGACGCCCTGGCCGCCGAATACCTCTTCGAGACGAACGAGGGCCGCGAATACCGCCTCCACGAACAGGCCTCCCTGCCCGTTCTGGGCGTTCCCTCCTGCGATGTGTCCACCCTTACGGCGGAAGGAGGCCTTCTGTGAAACACCTCGTTTTCGTTCCCGCCTTTCTCGTCCTCGTCGCGGCCCTATTGGCCGGCGGGTGGATCTTCCACACGCAGGCAACCGTCGAGCCCGCCTACGCGGAAACCCTGTCCGGGGACATGGCGGTTGCCGTGCGGTTCGAGGCCGGCCCCGCCGCCGAGGCCGCCGAACGGGCCGCCACCGCCTACCGCGCCGCCGGGTGGGAGGAACTTCCCGTCTCGACCCGCACCTTCCGCCTCTTCGCGCGCGGCGCGCGCACCGCCGCCCTGCTCGCCGAGGACGCCCCGTCGGGCGGCGCCCGCGTCACCGAATTCCGCCGGGGAGACCTTTGATGAAAGGGACGCAGATGCTTCGCAATCTCCAGCCCCCCCCCCCCCCCTTTTTTTTTTGAACCCATGAGGACAACATGAAACAGAAGATCGTACTCATCGTCGCCGTCGTCGCCGGCCTCCTGGCCGCGTTGCTCACGCGCACCTACCTCACGAGCAAGGATACCGAATACCGCAAGCTGAAGGCGGACTTCACCGCGAAGCACCAGACGTTCGACGTCCTCTGCTTCGCGAAGGACGTCCCGAGCGGCACCGTCATCCAGAGGGCCGACCTCCGCGAGAAGACCGTCCCCAAAAGCGGTCTCAACGGACAGGCCCTCACGCGCGCGCACGTGCCCGACATCGTGGGGCGGCGGCTCGTGAACGGACGGCGCGCGAAGGAAGTGCTCTTCTGGTCCGACATCGAGGGAGGCAACCCCTACGGCGGCGGCCTCGCGGCCGACATCCGCAAGAAGATGCGCGCCGTCTCCATCAACGCCTCGGGCGCGGCGGCGGTGAGCGGCATGGTGCGCCCGAACGACCATGTGGACGTGATCGGCACCTTCTCCTTCCCGAAGGCGGCCCCCGACGGCAAGACCGTCGTGCAGGAGCTCGTCACCTGCACGATCCTCCAGAACGTCCTCGTGCTCGCGACGGGCAAGGACACGGCGAAGTCCGCCCCCCTGCACGTCCAGGGCGGCACCTCCTACTCCACCGTCACGCTGGAGGTCTCGCCCCGCGAGGCCGAAATGCTCGTCTTCGCGGAGCAGATCCGGGGCCGCCTCTCCCTCACCCTCCGCAACCGCAACGACACCTCCTACGAGAAGGAGCTGCCGCAGGTCGACTTCGCCAAGATCCGCGACGAGATCGAAACGCTCAACACGAAGCGGCAACTCGAAATCGGAGGGCGGTAGAGATGGCATTCCAGATCGACATCGCCCGGCCCGGCGCGGGCGCGGCGACGCGCCTCCGCGCCGAGGACGGCTCCTACCTCATCGGGCGCGGCGCGGGCTGCCGCATCCACCTGCCCGACCCCGACGTCTCCGAACGCCACGCCCTGCTCGTCCTCCGGGACGGCACGGCCACGCTCCAGGACCTCGACAGCTCGAACGGCACCTACGTGAACGACGCGCCGATCGGCACCCCTGTCACGCTCGCGCCCAACGCCGTCGTGCAGATCGGCCGCGCCCTGCTCCGCGTCGTCCCCACCGCGCCGGACGCCGAGGCCGCCGCCCCGGCGGACGCACCCGAAGACGCGCCGCCGCCCGCCGCGCCCGAAGACGCGCCGCCGCCCGCCGCCGCGCCCTCGCCCCTTGCGGACCTCCTCCGCCAGGCGAAGGCGCAGATCCAGCAGGAACTCATCGCCCGCCTCGACCTCAAGCGCCTCACCGTCGCCGGCGTCGACCGCGACGGCCTTGAACGCAAGGCCACGGAGAAGATCCACGAAATCGTCGAGCAGGTGCGTACCGCCGGACGCCTCCCGCCCGGCATCGACGCCGCGCGCCTCGAACGCGAGGTCTTCAACGAGGCCCTGCGCCTGGGCCCGCTGGAGGACCTGCTCGCGGACGACGCCGTCTCCGAGATCATGGTCAACGGCCCCCACCAGGTCTACGTCGAGCGCCACGGCAAACTCGCCCTCACCGACCTCCAGTTCACCGATGACGCGAGCGTGATGGCCGTCATCGAACGCATCGTCTCCCCCATCGGGCGCCGCATCGACGAATCGCAGCCCTACGTGGACGCCCGCCTGGCGGACGGCTCGCGCGTGAACGCGATCATCCCCCCGCTCGCCCTCTCGGGCCCCACGCTCACCATCCGCAAGTTCGCCCGCCGCACCCTCACCGCCGAGGACTTCGTCCGCTTCGGAACCTGGACGCACAACGCCGCCGAGTTCATGAAGGCGTGCGTGCGGATGCGCAAGAACATCGTCGTCGCCGGCGGCACGGGCTCGGGCAAGACGACCCTCCTCAACCTCCTCTCTGGCTTCATCCCCGCCGACGAGCGCATCGTCACCGTCGAGGACGCCGCCGAACTCCGCCTCGCGCAACCCCACGTCGTGCGCCTCGAAGCGCGTCCCCCGAACATCGAGGGACGCGGCGCCGTGACGATCCGCGACCTCGTGCGGAACTGCCTGCGCATGCGCCCGGACCGCATCATCGTGGGCGAATGCCGGGGCGGCGAGGCGCTCGACATGCTCCAGGCCATGAACACCGGCCACGACGGCTCCCTCACGACCGTCCACGCCAACTCCCCCCGCGACGTCATCTCGCGCCTGGAGACGATGGTGCTCATGAGCGGCATGGAACTGCCCTCCCGCGCCATCCGCGAGCAGATCGCCTCCGCCGTCGACATCGTCATCCACGAATCCCGCCTCTCGGACGGCTCGCGCAAGGTCGTCGCCATCTCCGAGGTCACGGGCCTCGAAGGCCAGCAGATCGTGATGCAGGACATCTTCGCCTTCCACCAGAGCGGCCTCGACGAGAACGGGCGCGTCCAGGGCGTCTTCCGCCCCACGGGCGCCGTCCCCACCTTCTACGAACACCTGAAGAGCCGGGGCCTCCACCTCGACGCCGCGCTCTTCGACCCCGCCCAGCACCGCGACGTGCGCCTGGAGATCCGGGGACACTGAACGAGGAACCGCCCATGCTGGACATTCCCGCCGAATCCCTTGTCTTCTGGGGCGCCGTCGCCGCCGTCGGCCTAGCCTTCACCGGCTTCGCCGGCCTCTTCGCCGCCGCCCTCCACGAGGGCACGAACGCCTACGCCGCGCAGATGGGCGCGGAGACGAGCCGCCAGTTTGAGGACGTCTTCCTCTTCGTCACGCCGAAGAAGATCGCGCAGCTCGGCCGCCTCGCCGCCCTCGCCGCGTTCTTCCTCTTCTTCATCCCGCTCTTCAGCTTCACGAACCTCGCCTCCACCGCCGCCGGCGTCCTCCTGGGCCTCGCCGCCGGCGCCTTCGTCTTCACCCTGCCCGCCCGCTACGTGCGCCTGCTGCGCGCCCGCCGCCGCGTGAGGTTCAACGAACAGCTCGTGGACGCGCTTGGCACGATGTCGAACGCCCTCCGCGCCGGGTTCTCGATCAACCAGGCCTTCGAAAGCGTCGCGGAAAGCGGGGAGAAGCCCATCGCCCAGGAGTTCACCGTCCTCCTCCAGCAGATGCGCATCGGCCTCCCCTTCGAGGATGCCCTCGCCTCGCTCGACCGCCGCGTCGCCTCGGACGATCTCACGCTCGTCTGCACGGCCATCGACATCGCCCGGAAGACGGGCGGCAACCTCACGGACATCTTCGACAAGATCTCCGCGACGATCCGCGCGCGCCTGCGCATCGAGCGCCGCGTGCGCACCCTCACCGCCCAGGGCCGCCTCCAGGGTCTCATCGTCTCCTTCATGCCGCTCGTCCTCGGCCTTGCCCTCTTCGCGCTCAAGCCCGACGTCATGAAGCCCTTCCTCTTCTCGTTCCAGGGCGCCGTCTGCATCGGCCTCACCCTCGTCTTCGTCACCCTCGGCTGGCTCCTCATCCGCCGCATCATCCGCATCGACGTGTAGGTGCGGGTTTACGTGTCACGGTCGCCACATCCGGGCCTTGGCGGCGAGGCGCGCGGGTAGGGCGGAACGGGTCGGCTGGCCCATCACGTAGAGTTCCTTCCCGCGCAGCTTCGACGCACCGTACTGCGCGAGGAACGATTCGACGGCGGACGCCGAGGCGAAGAAGACGCCGTCGAACGGCGGCAGCTTCGCATCCGGCGCGCAGAAAACGTTGTCGTAGAGGACGACGTCGTCCACCTGCGCCCCCGCACGCCGCAGGGCCCGCGCAACCGCCGGACCCGCCTTCGCGCTCCGCAGGCGCAGCACCCGCTTCCCCGCGAGATCCCGTTTCCGGATTTCGGCGATGAGGCCGTCTGCCGAGAAGTCGTGCGCAGGCATCACGTCGCTCGCAACGCCGAAGGTCCGCAGTTCGGCGTCCGTCCCCGCGCCGCACGTGTAGATGGCCGGCAGACGGCGGCGGTCGCACGCGCAGGACGCGAAGAAGAGGCGCACGGCGGACGGCGAGGTGAGGACGAGCGCGTCGTAAGCGGCGGGATCGACCGCGAGCGGACGCGGCACGAGGCGGATGAGCGGCCAGCGGATCGGGCGGCCGCCCCGGTCCTCGACCGCCACGGCAACCTTCTCCTGAAGCGCCTCCGAACACGTCACGAGCATGCGCCGGCCGCCCCACTCGCCAAGCTGTGGCCAACGGTGCGTCGCCGCCGCCCCCACGATGAAGAGCCCCGGACGCGCCTCGCCGGCAAGGTTCCGTACCGTACCGAGCGTCATCGTCCGCACCTCTTCGCCCGGCCCGCCCGCGTCGAGGACGAGCGCGCACGGCGTCTCGCGCGGCCAGCCCTCACGGATGAGCGCCCGTGCCTCGTCCTCCAGGACGCGCGTCGCCATGAAGAGGACGCGCGTCGGGAGATCGCATTCCCCACATGGTAGCTCCGCGACAGGGTGAGGCGTCGCCGCCGTCCCGGCGCGGCGGGGCGTGTAGACGGTGAAGCCGGTGGATTCGCCGCGCCGGGTGAGCAGCAGCCCCGTCCCCGTCGTTCCGGCGGTGAGCGCGCTCACGCCCGGGCGCACGAGGAAGGGAATCCCCAGCGCCGTCAGGGCGTCCGTCTCCTCCGCGAGGCGTCCGAAGAGGCCCGCGTCACCGCCCTTCAGCCTGACGACGCGCCGTCCCTTCCGCGCCTCGTCGCAGATGAGGCGCGTGATGTCGGGCTGCTTCATCGAATGCGCGCCGCAGCGCTTGCCGACGGGAATCACGTGCTGCGCGGACGGCGACGGGGAGATCAATTCCTTTCCCAGGAGGTCGTCGAAGAGAACCGTGTCGGCACAGGCGAGGTCGCGACGGCCGGCGACCGTGCAGAGTCCCGCATCGCCGACGCCCGCCGAGACGAACCGCACGGCCTTCACGAACGTCCGGCGCATCGCCTGGAAGCGCGCGTCGCCCGCGCGGAAGACGACGGCGAGATACCCCTGCGCCTCGGGCGGCGTCAACTCGGCAAGCGGAATCGGAACGAGCGTGACGCCCTGCGGGCCGTCGGGGTAGAGGCGGTTCAGTCCCGCCAGCGCCATCAGCACCGCGTCGAACGTCCCCGCAACGAGCTGGCCGAGGCGCGCGTCGATCGCGCCGCGAATCGGGCACAGCGTCGCCTTGGGGAACGCCGCCGCCGCGTAGGCGCGCCGCCGCTCGCTTGAAATGCCGATCGTGAAGCGCCGTTTCCGCCGTGCCTGTTCAAGCGTCAGACCCGCGCGCAGAACCCAGCCGTCGCGCGGGTCCTCACGGTTGGGGAGCCAAAACCAGTCGAGGTCGTCTGCCACGCGCGCGGGCAGGTCCTTCGCGGAATGGATGGCGCAGTCGAGGCGTCCGTCCCGCACGGCCGCGTCGAGGTCGCGCGTGAAGAAGTCGGGCGCACTCTTCTCGATCGGCGTCGTGAGGTCGCGGTCGCCCGGCGTCTCCAGGGCGACGACGCGGTAGGCCGTGCCGGGGAAGGTCTGCGCGAGGAACGCGACGGCGCGCGCGGTCTGGACGCGCGAGAGGCGGCTGCCGCGCGCGCCGACGGTAAACGTCGTGGGGGGCCTACGCGCCATGATGCGACGCTCCCTTCTCCGTTGTGAAGAAGCCGAAGGCGGCCTTGAGGCGCAGGGCCTCGTCGGCGGCGGAGAGGCAGAAGACCGTGTACGTCTCGCCGCCCGGCGGCACGTCGAGGACGAGATGGCAGGGTTCAGCGCGGACGACCTGCGGCACGTCCGCGAGGTAGGCGCGTCCGAACGGGGTCTCCGGTCGGCGGAGCGGCATGTAGGTCGGCAGGATCGTCCGCGCGCCGGGGTAGAGCGTGCGGTCGGCGAGACGGCTCGCCGTGTCGTCCGTGACGTGCTGCTGGTCGAGGACGCACGCCGTCCACACGCGCGCGCGCAGCGTCTTCACGAGCTGCGGGAACATCGCATGGTGTCCGTGGTGGTTCATCTTCGCGACGTCCACCGGCCCCACCGCCTCGGCGAGCAGATCCTCGCTCTGCATCTTCGTGCCGTCCGGCAGCGTCACGCGGTCGGAGAAGTCACCCGCCGTGAAGAAGCGGAACGGACCGTATGAGACGACGAAGCCACAGCTCATCCCGTTCTCGTTGAGTTCCTTCGCGCCGCCCTTCACGCGGTCGGCGTAGAGGTCGCACACCGTGCCGTCCCGCCGCACGAAGCGTCCGTTCGCGCAGAGGTTGAACACCTCGAAGCCGGGCCGCGCCCGCGCGGCGTCGAGCTGGCGGAACTGGTCGCGCGCGCCGAGGCGGAAACGCTCGACGGCCGTTCCCTGCGCGGCGAGGTGCGCATAGACGGCGCGGATGTTGCGGGGCGTGCCGTCGCGCGCGGTCTTCAGGACGTCCAGCGGATCGTCGAAGGTCGGCCAGGCGCGGTCGACGAGGCGTCCGAACCGCAGGAAGCGCGCGGCGTCGGCGAGGCCGCAGAGCCAGTAGTCGCCCGTCGGCGCGGCGATGCGCGCGCCGTGGTAGCGCGTGCCGCCGCCGTGGTCCTCGTGGTAGTGCGAGAGGTGGAAGGTGTCGACGTCGCGTCCCTTCGGATTGACGCGCTGGACGTAGCGGGCCACCCATTCGCCCGCGCGGCGCGAGAGGTCCGGCAGGAGCGGCACTTCGGCGGGCGTGTTGTGGAAACGCATCGAGTCGCCGCAGTCGACGAGGAGCGACGTGCCGTCGGGGAAGAGGTGGAGCATCGACTCGCCGCGGCCCGTGTAGATGAAGTGGACCTGGTAGTGCCCGGGCTGCCAGGCGGCGGCTCCCGTCCAGCCGCCGCGCGCCGCGCGCCCCGTCGCGGAAACGGGCGCGGACGAGAACCCCGTCACCTTCACGGCGCCGGAGGCGTAGACCTCGATGAGCGCATAGGCGTTATGGGCGAGGCCGCTGCCGATCACGCTCGCCTTCTGCGTGTAGTAGCCGATGCCGTTGATTTCGCGGAACGCCCCCTCGTGGTAGTGCCCCTGGACGACGCACGTCACCTTCCCGGAGGCTTCGAGAACCGCCCGCACCTCCGCCGCGTTGCGGATGCACGTCTCGTCCTCCGCGTCGAGCTGCTGGTGGACGATCGGCACGCAGGGGCCCGGCGCGGCGGCAAGCGTGGCACGGAGAAATTCGACCTGCTCGGATGGCAGAAACGCCTCCTTCCAATTGAAGTTCCCGCGCGCGTAGGGCGTGCCGTCGGGGCGGTAGCAGGCGTCGAGGACGATGAACGTCACGCCGCCGCGCGTGAACGCATACCATCCCCGCGCGCGGTCCTGCCCGGCGTTCGCGACATGGGCGAGGAATTCGTCCTTCGTGAGGTTGTCGTGGTCGTGGTTGCCGAGGACGTGGTAGCGCGGGCCCTTGAACACGGCAAGCGCCGCCTCCATCGCGTCCAGGTAGGCGAGCGACTCGGCGGGCGTACGCCCGAGATCCTTGAAGTCGCCGCCTTCGACGACGAAGTCGGCCCCGAGGCCGTTCATCGCCTCCGCGAACGCGCGCAGCTTGGCAAGCCCTTCGGCGTAACGGCGCGGATCGCCGGGCCGGTCGATATGCGCCGCATAGTGGCAATCGGTGACGTAGCCGAAGCGCACGACGGGCTTTTCATCCTTGGCGACGGCGCCGACGGCGCAGAGCGTCACCGCCGCGCCCGCGCCGCCGATGAACGCGCGCCGGGTGATCGGAGAACGGGAACAGGACATGGGCGAATCGAAATGGATCATTGGAGCACCTGATGCGAATGGCATGACAACCTCGAAAAACGGCGACAGTATACCCCATCGTCTGCCAGACCGTCAATGTCGTAAAACCGCAGAAGGCCGCCGCCTCGCCTCCGCCTCGCCCACCCGCGCCGGGTTCACCAAGGCGTCGATGCGGTCGAGGTACGCCGTCCGGTTCCTCGGAGTCTCCCGCATCACCTCGGCGTAGACCTCCCGCGCCCGCACCACCTCCACGGCATCGTCCACCGCCGGCGTCTCCACGAGCCGCGCCGCCGGTACGGGATCGCGGAGGCCCGTCATCTGCTTGAGCTTCCGCGCGGCCGCCTTGTAGGCCATCACCGTCTTGTACTTGAGGTAGAGTGCCGGGATGTTCGTCTGGAGCCATGCCTTCACGCCTCCCCGGCGGGCGACGATCTCACCGCTCTCCGCACGCACAAGGGAACTATCGACGTAACAGGCCAGATCCTCCATCAGCGAGCCGAACCTAAGAAGGTCCTCGTTCGATTCGCGGGCCTTCTCCCACGCCTCCAGCAGCTGTTCCTTCGTCGGGCACGGATTCGTCGTCGTGCGCCGCTTCGCCGCGCGCCGTTCCGCCGCGAGCCGCTGCCGGCGTGCCTTCTCCCGTTCGTAGTAGGCGGAACGGCGCGACGCATGGCGGAGACGGTCGATCCTCCGCGTTGCGCCGAGGCGCAGCCAGCGCGCGAGCGTCCGCAGCAGCCAGACGTCGCCGTCCGCGTAGGCGACGATCTCGCGGACGGACGTGCCACGCCGCAGCCACGCGACGGCAAGCCCCTCCGACGCCTCGCAGAGGTCTCCGAAGGCGCGGCGGCGGTCCTGGATGCGTTTCCGCCGCGCCCGGGCGCGGCGTTCGCGCGCGGCCAGGATGTCGCCCAGCAGCGCCTCGTGCCGCCGATCGAAGTCAGACGAGGCGGCGGAATGAACGGACGCCTCAGGGACGCCGGGGGCGTCTGCCGGGACGACGGTCGTGGAAGGATGTTCAGGCATGGCCCTATGATAACACAGGAACGGGAGAATGACAAGACTACGGTGCGGACGAAATCTTGTTTTCGCCTTGAACCGTCTCATGGAAAACCAACCGCGTCGAGAGCCGTCGCTGGGGGAGCTTGAAATCCGCCTTTTGGCATGGATGTTCCCCGTCCAAAGCAGCACGCCCGCCTCCCGTTGGGCTGGCGACCGGATTGCTTGGGCTGGCGACCGGATTGCTTGGGCTGGCGATCAGGGCGGGCGTCAGCGCCGCCTGTCGGGCAATGGCCTCGTGAAGACGCCGCTTCCCGTGCAGAACATGAAGAGCCGCCCGTCATCGAGGAAGACGATCCGCTCAGGCCCGCTCGGAACCTTGAGCCCGTCTTCCAGGACCTCGCAGGACGCCCCCCCGTTGTACGAAACGTAAAGCGCGTCATGGTGGCCGAAGACGACGACGCCCTTGCGCCGCGCGTCGAAGGCGACGGTCGCGGATCCCGCCGGCGCCCCCTTGAGGGGATGCCAGGTCGCCCCGCCGTCCAGCGTTTCGAGCATCGCCGACCCGCACAGGATGAAGCGCCCCGGCACATGGGGGTCGGCAAAGGGGAGGCGACCCCGCACCCGGCTCGGCATCTCCCGCCACGCGCCGGCCGCGCGGTCGAGCCGATAGAGCCGGCGCCCGTCCATCGCGCGGAGGATGGCCGAACCGTCGGGGGAAAAGGCCAGCTGGCGGTTGTCGCCCTGCCATTCCTCGTTCTTGAAGAGCGGCGGCCCCTCCGGCAGGCCCTTCGAGAACCATTCCCAGGAAACCCCGCGGTCCTGCGAGCGGTAGACGCCCCCACGCCCCGGGGCGAGATCGCCGCCCGCGCACACATAGACGTCGTCGTTCACAGGGTCGACCGCCACCGTGAAAACACCGTGGGAGGCCGTGTCGAAGCGCGGATGCCCGTTCTTCCCCGCGTTGGCCAGCTTCGTCCAGGAGACACCGCCGTCCTCGGAGCGCCACACCGGCGTCTCCCACTTCCCGCCGCACGCATAGAGAAGCCCCCTCGTGCGGACGGAACAGGCGAGGCTCTTCGCATACGGCCGGGCCTTCGGGCTCGAATACGAGGCACCCCCGTTCGTTGAGTAAAGATAGCCCATGTCCGCGACGCCGTAGTAGAGGCGTTCCCGGTCGAAGGGGTCGAACACGAGGCAGGACGAGACCAGCTGCATGATGCCCGTCTGTGCGCTCGTCCAGTTGCGCCCCGCGTCAAACGTCTCCCAGATGAAGTACCAGTCCGTCGTGAGCCAGTGGTCGGGACGGCGCGGATCGACGACGATCGTGGAGAGTTCCTCCATCTGCCGGCTCGCTTCAAGGCGCCGCATGTGGCCCTCGGTCTTCGGGTCGCGCAGCCTCAGCGTCTCACGTTCAACGGGCGTCCAGCATGCATCCTTCGCCCCGCGGCGGTAGATCCGCCCGGCATTGCTCCCGATCAGCCAGAAGTCCGGCCCGGCCGCGAGGGCATGGTAGGTCCCCTCGTTGATGTAGCTCCACCGTCCGCGCGGGACATACGGCCGCAGGCCCTCGCCGAAGTCGTGCCACGTCGCGCCGCCGTCGTCGGACGCCGCCGCCAGAAGCGGCTTCGCCCCCGGTGCCGCATCCACCTGGGCAAACACGCCGTAGACCCCCACAAGGCGGTCGGCTCCCCGGATCTGGCGGACCTCATAGGGCGATTCGGCGCTCACGCGCGTCCAGGTCTCTCCGCCGTCGTCTGAACGGTAGAAGCCGCGTTCGCGCGTGCGCCGCCCCCCTAGCCGGATCCGATACGATTTCTGCGCGTCGTAATCGTGCTTCAGCGACCACGGCGCGCAGGCCCAGACGCGGTTCGTCACCGTGGCGTCGTAGCGCACGTCGCTGAACCAGTGGTTCGTCAGTCCCACGTTCTTCCACGTCTCGCCATTGTCGCGGGAGAGGAAGAGCCCGTCGGACTCGCTCCCCGCCACCAGCTCGTCGGGGCGCACGGGATTCCGCGCCAGGACAAGCCCCATCATGCGGCGCGGCCCGTTTGCATGGTAGCGCGCCGACAGCGTCTGCCGGAAGGAGATGCCCCCGTCGCGCGAGACGAAGATGCCCCCCTTCCGCCACGGCCCGTCGCCCGCCGCCATGACGAACGCATTCGCGTCGCGCGGGTCCACATCGAGCGTCCGCACCATCCCCGCGTTCAGGTCGCGCTGGCCGATCGTCAGGTTTGCGTGCAGCGGGTACCAGGACTTCCCCGCGTCGTCGCTGCGATAGGGCCCCCCGACGTCCACATAGGTGTACCACACGTTGGGGTCGCTGGGCGCGATGACCACGTTCTGCATAAACCCGCCCCCGTAGATGGGCAGGACCTTCCAGGGCGTGTCAAGGGCCGTGCGCCGCTGGACGGTCTCGCCCCACGCGGCCAGCGCGCCCCACAGGGCCGCCGTCCAGGCCAGAAGATGTCTCATTGCCATGCTCCTCGCAATGTCCGCCGCCGGCCATGCCGCCGCTCGCCGCCTGCGATCAGGCGCCTTCAGTCGGCCCCGTCGCGGGCCGAAGCCCCCATCTCCCCGCAGACGTCCTCGAAGGCGTCGAGGAAAGCGTCCACGTCCTTCTCCGTGTGGGCGGCGGAGATGAAGTTGCACTCGAACTGCGAGGGGGCGATGTAGATGCCCCGCTTGAGGAGGCCGTGGAAGATCTGCGCGTAGAGCGCCGTCGAGCAGGCCTTCGCGTCCGCCAGGTCCTGCACGGGCGTGTCGGTGCAGAACGGCGTGAAGACGCCGTTGAAGCTCTGGCACGTGACGGCGAGGCCGTGTTCGGCGGCAAGCGTCGAGACGCCCACCGCGAGCGCGCTGCCCAGTTCGGCCATGCGGGCGTAGGGCGCGTCGCGTTCGAGGACGTCGAGGGTCTTCAGTCCGGCGGCGACGGCGACGGGATTGCCGCTCAGCGTCCCCGCCTGGTAGACGGGCCCCGTCGGCGCGAGCTGCCGCATCCACTTCGCCTTCCCGCCCACCGCCGCGAGCGGGAATCCACCGCCGATCACCTTGCCGAGCGTGATGAGGTCGGGCGTGACGCCGCCGTAGAGGGCCGAGTAGGAAGAAAACCCGAAGCGGAAGCCGTTGATGACCTCGTCGCAGATAAGAAGCGCCCCGTGCTTCTTCGTGACCGCGCGCAGGCCTTTCAGGAAGCCGTCCGCCGGCGGCACGAGGCCCATGTTGCCCGCAACGGGCTCCACGATCACGGCGGCGATCTCGTCGCCCCGTTCCGCGAAGGCGGCCTCGACGGCCCCGAGGTCGTTGTAGGGGACGACGAGCGTATCGGCGACCGCGCCCGCCGTCACGCCGGCGGAGGACGACGCCCCCATCGTGAGGACGCCCGAGCCGCTCTTCACGAGCACCGTGTCGCTGTGGCCGTGGTAACAGCCGTCGAACTTCAGGACGACGCTCCGGCCCGTCGCGCCGCGCGCGAGGCGGAGGGCCGTCATCACGGCCTCGGTGCCCGAGTTGACGGCCCGCACCATCTCCAGCCCCGGCACGAGCGACACGAGCCGTTCGGCGAATTCGACCTCCTGCGGCGTCGCGATGCCGAAGGTGCTGCCGCGCGCGACGGCGGCCTTCGCGGCGGCCACGACCTCGCGGTGGGCGTGGCCGAGGATCATCGCGCCCCAGCTGCAGCAGTAGTCCGTGAGCGTGCGCCCATCGGCGGTGCGGATCTTCTGGCGACGTCCGCTCTCCACGAAGACGGGCGTGCCGCCCACGCCGTTGAACGCCCGCACGGGCGAATTCACCCCGCCCGGGATGACCGTGCAGGCCCGCTTGAACAGAAGCGCGTGATCCATGACGACCGTCCTTCCCTACTTGTATTCGATCTTGACCTTCTCGCGGAGCTCGGCGACGAAGGCGTCCATCGCGCGGCCGCGCGCCTCGTGGCGGAGGAGGTCGCGGATCTGGTCGGCGACGTCGACGAGCGTCTGCGGCCCGCCCGCGCGTTCGTCCGTCTTGAGGATGATGTGGTAGCCGAACGGAGTCTCGATGACGTCCGACACCTCGCCGCACTTCATCGCGAAGGCGGCCTTGTCGAAGGCGGGCACCATCATGCCGGGGCCGAACCAGCCGAGGGAACCGCCCTGCGCGCCGCTCGGGCAGTCGGAGTTCTCCTTCGCCTCCCGGCAGAACGCCTGGCCGACCTCGCCGGGCTCGCCGGCGGCGACGATGCGCGCGCGGATCGCCTTGATCTTGTCGAGCGCCTCCACCTTGTCCGCCTCGTCAAGGCCCTCGGTCTTCACGAGGATGTGCTGGGCGAGTACCTGCGGCTGCGAGACGAAGTCGTCCTTGTGGGCGGCGTAGTAGTCGGCGATCTCCTGCTCGGTCGGCTCGGCGACGCCGCTGCAGGCCTGCTGCACGAGCGCGTCCACGCGGCAGCCCTTCACGATCTCGCGGCGGAGGTCGTCCTCGGACATCTTCTGCTGGGCGAGGACGCGCACGAAGTTGTCGCGCCCGCCCACCTGGGCGACGATCTCGGCGATCTTCGCGTCGACGGCCTTCTCGTCCACCGGCTTGTCCAGCTGCAGCGCGCGCGCGAGGAGCAGCTTCGCGCCGATCGCCTGCTCCTGGGCCTTCTCGACGAGCTTCGGGAGGTTCGCCTTGATTTCGTCGGGACGCATCCCGTGTTCGGAATAGAACTTCACGAGACGGTCCAGCTCGAACTGCACCGCCTCCTTGGAAATGGGTTCGCCGTTGACGTAGGCCTGCTTCATCTCGATTTCTTCTCCTTTGTTTTCAAAATGTCCTGTCCGCCGTTTCCGCCGCCTCAGCCCGGGGCGAGCGCCCTCTTGAGGATCGTCTCGACGTCGGCGAGTCCGGGTTCCCCGTCGAGGACCTGCTGGACCTTCGCGCGGGCGATGTCCTCGCTGAAGCCGAGCGCGGCGAGCGCGAGCATCGCGTCGCGCAGCACGGCGCCCTGTTCCCGCGAGGTCTCGGCCGTCGCGTTCGCAAGCGCCTCGATGGGGTTGATCTTGTCCTTCAGCTCCACGACGATGCGGGCGGCCGTCTTCTTGCCGATGCCCTTCACGGCGGCGAGGCGCTTTGCGTCGCCCTGCGAGACGGCGAGCTGGAGGTCGCCGACGGTGAGGCCGGAGAGGACCGCGAGCGCGAGCTTGGGACCGACGCCGGAGACGGTCGTCACGAGCCGGAACATGTCCCGCTCCGGCTTCGTCGCGAAGCCGAAGAGCAGCTGCGCGTCCTCGCGCACCTCGTGGTGCGTGTAGAGCTTCACCTCGGCGCCCTCGGCGGGAAGCCGGTCGAAGGTGGACAGCGGAATCGCCGCCTCGTAGCCGACGCCGTGGCATTCCACGACGACCCGCGTGATCTCCTTCTCGGCGAGGACGCCCCTCAGGTACGCGATCATGCCAGCGGCTCCCGGTAGCGGAACGGGGCGATGTCCGACGCCCTCTTCGTGGCGGGATCGAAGGTGATGACGGCGCCTTCGAGCGTGGCGGGGCCCTCCGCGACGTCAAAGCGCGCGGGGATGCCGGAAAGGAATTTCTGGAGGACGGGGCGGAAGTCGCGCCCGATGGAGGAGTACCAGGGGCCCGTCATGCCGAGGTCGGTCTGGAAGGCGGTACCGCCCGGCAGCACGACCGCGTCGGAGGTCTGCACGTGCGTGTGCGTGCCGACGACGGCCGTCACGCGCCCGTCGAGGTAGTGCGCGAACGTGATCTTCTCGCTCGTCGCCTCGGCGTGGAAGTCGACGAAGACGGGGACGTCCTTCGGCATCTGCCGCAGCGCGGCGTCCGCCGCGTGGAACGGACAGTCCACCGGCCCCATGAACACGCGCCCCAGCACGTTCAGCACGATGAACCGGCAGATGGGCGTCGTCACGAGCGTCCACCCCTTCCCCGGCGCCTCCGGCGGCAGGTTCGCGGGGCGCACGACGTTCGCGAGGCGCCCGATCGAGCCGGGGAACTCCTTCTGCCCCCACGTGTGGTCGCCGAGCGAAATCGCGTCCACCCCCGCCTTGAAGATCTCCTCCGCGAGCGGCACGGTGAGCCCGGACCCCGCCGCCGCGTTCTCGGCGTTCACCACGACGGCCTCCACGCCCAGCTCGCGCCGGATGCGCGGCAGATTCTCGCGCAGAATCCGCCGACCCGGAGAGCCCACCACATCGCCTAGCATCAAAAGCTTCATAGTCAAAAGGGGAAAAACAGTTGAACGGTTAGACCAGCAGACGGCGCTCGTCGGGCGTCAGGTCGCGCCACGCGCCGGGCTTGAGATCCTCCGGCAGGCGCAGCGCCCCCACCGCGACGCGCTTCAGCGACAGCACCACGAGGTGCGCCGCGCTGCACATGTAGCGGATCTGGCGCTTGCGCCCCTCCCGCAGGCGGAACGCCAGCACCGCCACGTTGTCGCGCCCGGCGGGACGCACCACCTCCACCGGCACGGGGCGTGTCACATAGCCGTCCGGCATCGCGACGGGGCCGCGCAGGATCCGCAGCTTCTCCTCGCTCCAGCGCCCCGCCACGCGCACGATGTACGTCTTCTCGTGCGCGAAGCGCGGGTGGGTGAGCGCGAGCGTGAGGTCGCCGTCGTTGCTCATCAGGAGCAGCCCCTCGCTCTCCTTGTCGAGCCGCCCCACGGGCACGAGCCGCTCCGGCACCTGGCCGCGCAGGAGGTCGGCGACGGTCTCCCCGCCGAACGGGTCGCTCAGCGTCGAAAGCACGCCGGCGGGCTTATAGAGCATGATCGTGCGCACCCGCTCGCGCGACGCGGCAATCGGGCGCCCGTCCACCTCCACCTTCACGGTCGCGGGGTCGAACCGCAGATACGGCTCCGTCACCACGCGCCCGTCCACGGCGACGCGCCCCGCCTCGATCATCGACGCCGCGTGCCGCCGGCTCGCCACGCCCGCGTGGCTCAGGATGTTCTGGATGCGCTCGGTCATGCCTCCACGCCCCTGTATTTCCGCACGGCCTCGGCGAAGGCGGGCGTATCGACGAACCCGCAGCTGCGGAACTCGGGACAGAACCCGCGGTAGACGCATTCCGGCACGCAGCAGGCGGCCAGCTCCGGCTCCTTCTCCGCCAGGGCGTCCACGACGAGCCGCCACGCCGCGCGCGTCTCCGGGCTCGCCTGGGCGCAGAGGCGGCGGCGGCTGATGAACATCACCTCCGCCGCGTTCGCGAAGCACTCGTGCTCCACGGGCGCGTCCTGCGCCTTCGCCGTGCGGTCCTCGCCCGTCCGGTCCGTGCGCTGCGTCGAGACGAAGTGCTCGATGCCGTACTTGTGGCGCACGAAGTGGACGCTCACCCAGTACGGCAGGTTGCTCCACTTCCAGCTCACGAGCAGCTTGCGGATCGGCGAGTGCTCCGCGAGGAGGATGCGCCGCTTCCACTTCGCGGACGGCTCCTTCTGCCCCTCCGGCATGCGGATCGTCGTGCGCGCGGCGTCCGCGACGTCGCGCCACGTCCCGATGACCTTCAAATACTTCAGCGTGGTCGTCATGCGCCCGTCGTCCCCCGCACGCCTACTTGAGCGAGGCGAGCAGGCCGCCCGCCAGCAGAAGCTGCTTCTCGCGGCCGGAGAGGCGCGCCGTCGCGGTGAACGCCCCCTTCGCGGTCTTCACCGTCACCCGCCCGTCGCCCGAGACGGCCGCCTTCACGTCCACCAGCTCCAGCGCGTCGCCGGGGGCGAGCGTGTCGTAGGCCTTCGGGTCGTCGAAGGTGAACGGCACGATGCCGAAGTTGATCAGGTTCGCGCGGTGGATGCGCTCGATGGACTTCGCGATCACGGCCTTCACGCCGAGGTACATCGGGCAGAGGGCCGCATGCTCGCGGCTGGAGCCCTGTCCGTAGCTCTCGCCCGCCACGATGACGTTCGCGAGGCCCTTTTCCTTGTTCGCGAGGCAGCGGTCGTGGAACGCCGGGTCGCACGGCTCGAAGACGAACTTCGCGTACTGGGGCACGTTCGAGCGGAACTTGAGGCGCGCGCCGGCGGGCATGATGTGGTCCGTCGTGATCTTGTCGCCCACCTTGATCGCGCAGACGCCCCGATAGGTCTCGGGCATCGGCTCGCCCTTCGGGACGGGCGCGATGTTGGGCCCGCGCACGATCTCGGTCTTCTTCACGCCCCGGCGCGCCGTGGCGCGGTAGAGGAACATCGAATCGTCGACCGGGAACGCCTTCGGCGCGGGTACGGCCGCGACGGGTTCCTTCCGGGGGTCCGCCACCTTGCCCGCGAGCGCGGACGCGGCGGCCGTTTCGGGCGAGACGAGGTAGACCTGCGCCGACTTCGTGCCGCTGCGGCCCTCGAAGTTGCGGTTGTTCGTGCGGAGCGAGACGGCGCCCGTGCGGGGCGACATGTGCGCGCCGATGCAGAAGCCGCAGGCGTTTTCGAGGATGCGGCAGCCCGCCGCGATGAGGATCGCGAGCGAACCGTCGGCCGCGAGCATGCTCTCGACCTGGCGCGAACCGCAGGCGATGCCCACCTCCACGTCCTCGGCGACGTGCTTTCCCTTCAGGTAGAGCGCGACCGTGCGGATGTCGCGGTAGGAGCCGTTCGTGCAGGAGCCGATCAGGATCTGGTTGACCTTCGTGCCCTTCATCGCCTTCACCGCGACGACGTTGCCCGGCGAGTGCGGCGCCGCCATCAGCGGCTCCAGCGCGTCGAGCTTCACCTCGAAGACGTCGTCGTAGGCCGCGCCCCTGTCCGCCACGAGCTCCGTCCAGTCATCGGCGCGCCCCTGCGCGGCGAGGAACTGCCTCGTCACGGCGTCGGACGGGAAGACGGAGGTCGTCACGCCCAGCTCCGCGCCCATGTTCGCGATCGTCGCGCGCGACGGCACGTCGAGCGTCTTCACGCCGGGGCCGAAGTACTCGAAGATCCAGCCCACGTTCCCCTTCGTGCCGTACTTCTCCAGCACCTTGAGGATCACGTCCTTCGCGCTGCACCCCTTCGGGAGGCGCCCCGTCAGCCGGATGCCGCGCACCTTCGGCGTGGGGATGTGGAACGCGCCGCCCGCCATCGCGACGGCGATGTCGATGCCGCCCGCGCCGATCGCGACCATGCCGATGCCGCCGCCCGTCGGGGTGTGGCTGTCGGACCCGAGGAGCGTCCTGCCGGGCTTCCCGAAGCGCTCCAGATGCAGCTGGTGGCAGATGCCGTTGCCGCACTTGGAGTAGACGATGCCGAACTTCTTCGCGACGGAGGCAAGGAAGTCGTGGTCGTCGGCGTTCTCGAAGCCGATCTGCACCGTGTTGTGGTCCACGTAGGAGACGGCGAGCTCGTTGCGGACGTGCGGCACGTCCATCGACTCGAACTGGAGGTACGCCATCGTGCCCGTCGCGTCCTGCGTGAGGGTCTGGTCGATGCGGATGCCCAGCTCGGCGTCCACGGCGGGATCGCCCTCCACGAGGTGGGCGGCGAGGATCTTCTGCACGACGTTCTGCGGGGACGGCTTCTTCACGGTCTTCTTCATCTTGCTTCTCTTCGTTCAAATGGTTCGCGGGCGGCACGGCCCGTGATGAATGAAAGGAAATTATATCACAAACGGCGGCTTCCACGGCCTCCCATCTGAAATGAAATCGGGCGGGCGCACCGACGGCAGGAGCCGCCCGCCGGACAGGCGGACGGCTCCTGGGGGCGGGCGCATGGATGCGCCCGATGTGCGAAGGCCCTAGCAGCGGCCCTTCGAACGGAGGAACTGGAACGACGGCTTGACGGCGCCGTTCGGATCGTCGAAGTGGCGCTCGCACTCGACGACGTACCACTCGACCTTGTTCTTGTCCGACGCGACGAAGAGGCGGTCCCACGGCACCGGCGTCGCACCCGGCTTGCCGGGCTGGCCGAGGATGGCGTCGAATGTCTTCACGTCCTTGCCCATGCCGTTCTCCTTGGCATGGAGCGTCGGGCTGCGGAACGGGTACTTCACGTACTGCTCGCAGCAGTCGACGCCCGCGCAGGTGGACCAGCCGACGTCCTGCTCCATGCAGACGTCCTGGCACGTGTTCGTGAAGAAGTAGTCCCAGAACGACGTGCCGTCCATCATCTTGATCCCATGCTCCCACGTGTGGTTGTGGAGGCCGATCTTGCAGCCCATCTCCTTCGCGACCACGGACGCCTTGTTGTAGAGCTCGACGAGCTTCTTCGTGAACTCGTCGATCTCCTTCGTGGGCTTGCAGGGCTCGCCGCCGCGACCGGTGGACCAGGAGGCGCCCGGGGGAATGTTGCCGCCGCCGGGGCAGATGATGAGCGTGTTGCCGTAGCCCGTCTCGAACGCGCAGGTCTTCTTGAGGACGTCCGGATTGAACGTTCCCTTCTTCACGTCGAAGCCGTACTGGTCGTTCGACACGTGCGTGCCGCACACCTTGAGGCCGTTGTCCGCGAGCATCTTCTTGAGCTCGCAGGACTTGAAGCCGTAGTAGCCGGCGAACTCGACGCCCTCGAAGCCGATCGCGCGGACGTCCGCGAGGCCCTTCTCAAGGCCGACGCCCTTCGTCTTGAGCTTCTTGTCGCCGCCGATGTAGTCCTTCAGCGAATAGAGCTGAAGCGCGACCTTGCCGTAGCGCGTGCCGCAGCAGGAGCTGCAGCATCCGGGCGCGAGGAACGCGGCGCCGGCGAGGGCCGAGGCACCGAGGAAGTTTCTACGTGTGATGTTCATGTTGTTCTCCTTTGGGTGAATAGTCTACCACATCCGGGGCGCACCGTCACGGGTCCGAAATCTTCTCCGGACGCCCATCCGCGCCCAGGGCGGCGGGGAGCGCGAGGAGGTCCGCGCGGATCCGGCGGGCCTCGGCGGTATCGTCCGGCGGCGCGGAAACCGGCACGAGCGGCGCACGGTCCGCCAGGGAGGGCGGCAGCAGGGAGGCACGCGCGGGCGGCGGCGGGTCGGACGTCCACGGAACGGAGAACGCGCGCGGCAGGCCGAGCGGCGGACGCGGCGGGGCGTCCTCCGAGAGGTCGAAGGCGTCCACCCGGCTCTCGAAGGCCGGCCTCGCCGCCCCGCGCATCTGCCAGGACATGCGGACCTTCTGCACGACGGCCTCGTAGGCGGCCGCGTCGTAGACCACGAAGGAGGCGAACGGCTCGGGCGGACGGGCGGCAACGGGCTCGAAGAAGAGCGCCTTGCGGGGAATCTGAAGCGCCAGGATGGTCGCGAGCGCCACGACGGCCACGAGCGGCCAGCTCTCGTGGAGAAGGCGCTTCACTCGCGCCGCTCCCCGATCTGCACGCGGGTCACGCCCGCCTCGCGGGCAAGCCCCATGAGACGCATGAGGTCGCCGGACGCAACGCGCCCGTCGGCAAGCAGGAGAAGCGTGCCGGACCGATCCGCCTGGGCGCGCGCGGCCAGCCGTTCGCGGAACGCCTCCACGGCGGCGGCGTCCGAAAGCGAGTAGCGCGCGTCGTCGAAGAAGACGAGCGTCTCCCGGCCCGCAATCCCCTCGCGCACGACAGGCACCACGATCGCGGCAAGGCCGGGCGTCGCAGCCTCGCCGCAGACCGGCGCGGGCAGGTTGAGCACAAGCCCGGGCGCGGACACAAGACGGCGCTCGATGAAGGCGAACTCGACGAACAGCAGCGCCAGGGCGATCCACGGCGCGGCGACCGTGAGCGGCTGGGCCCAGCGGCAGCCGTGCTTCCAGATCCCCTCCGGGCGGACGGGACGCCAGCCCCACGCCGTCGCCTTCACAGCGCGGCCTCCCGGCGCGCGGCCAGCAGCCCCAGGATGTCGCTTGCGGCGGCCTCCAGCTCCACCACGAGGCGGTCCAGCCGCACGTGCAGCATGCCGTACATCACCTGGACGGAGATGGCGACGACAAGCCCCGCCGCCGTGGCCGTGAGGGACTGCATCGCGCCGCCGAGCAGGTCGGCCCGCGCCACCAGGGCCGTGGTGTTGAGGGCGAGCAGCACGCGCGCAAGGCCGAGCACGGTGCCGAGCAGACCGAGGAGCGGCGCCGCCTGCGCGATGATCGCGAGGAGCGCGAGCCGCCGTTCGAGACGGGCCACCTCCGCGCGGCCCGTGGTGTCCACCGTCTCGCGCAGCACGCGCGCGGAGCCGTCGCGGTGGCGGATCGCGGTGGCGACGACGCGCGCCACGGGGGCGGACGTCTCGTCGCAGATCGCGAGCGCCTCGTCCACGTTCCCCTGCTCCAGCACGTTCGCGACGCCGCGGATGAAGTCCTGGTAGTCGATCTGCGCGCGGCGCAGGTCCAGGAGCCGGCAGAAGAACACGAAGACGGACGCCACGCCCAGCAGCGTCAGGACCCAGAAGACGGGCCCTCCCAGCATCGTCCACACGCTCATCGGAAACCGCCCTTCTCCTTCAGGCGCTGGATGCGCCGCTTCGCCTCGTCCGCCGACGGCACGCGCGCGGCGACCAGATAGTCCAGGACACGCGCGGCCTGCCGCGATTCGCCGCGCGCCTCGTAGTAGTCGGCCAGGGAAAACGCCGCCCGCGCGCGCGTTCTTCGCGCGGTGCCGTCGAACCACACCCGCCGCGCCGCATCGTCCCCCGCATCCGGCCTGACGCCGTTCCAGTACGCGAGGACAACGTGCGTGTAGTAGGTCTCCGCCGCCTCGTCGAAGCGCCGCAGCTTCTCATAGGTACGCGCGATCTTGAAGGAGAGGCCGAGGCGGGCGGAGGGCGTCAGCTTCTCCCCCCGCAGCAGCGCGCGGTAGGACTCCAGCGCGGCGCGGTAGCACTTCGTGTCGTTTGCGCCCATCGCGAACAGGCAGTCCGCCCGCGAAACCTCCGCCCGGTACCGCAGCGCGTCGGAAACGGGCATCCGTCCGGCCCGCTCGAAGACGAGGATGGCCTCGTCGAACCGGGCCAGCTCCTTGAGCGCTTCGCCCTGAAGCACAAGGGCCTCGGCGACGTAGGGCGTCTCGTCCGTCGCCTTCGCCGAGGTGTCCGCGGCGGCCTTCGAGACGACGCGGCCGGCCAGCTCGACGACCTTCGGGAAATCGGGCAGCGCCGTTGCGCAGCGCGCGGCGCGCACGAGCGCCTCCAGGCGGCGCGTCGCCGTGGCATGCGCGTTCGTCGCGCACGTCTCGAAGCCAGCGATCGCCGCCGTCCACGCGCGCCGTCCCGCCTCGTACTTGGCGAGCCAGAACTGAAGATCGCACTTGAGCGGCGAATCGGCCACGGTGGCGAGCAGCGCACGCGCGGCGTCATACGCCTCCTGGTCGCGTCCGGCGCCGTACAGGCAGAGCGCGGACAGGAAACCCATCTCGTCCCGCCGGTCGGGCCGAAGCTCGGCAACCGCCGCGAAATCGGCCTTCGCCTCGCGGAAGCGGTAGGCGCGGTAGAGCGCACGGCCCCGCCCGGAAAGCGCGCGCACGCGCTGCTCGGCCGTGGGCACGCGCCCCCCCTCGGCGCCCAGCAGCGCGCCGTAGTCGGAAATGGCCTGCTCGAAGTGCCCGCGCGAGGCGTGCAGGGCCGCCAGGCACAGGGCGGCCTCGACGGCAATCCCGTCCGTCCCCCCGGCAAGGGCGCGGAAGAGCGACACGGCCTCGTCGGCGTGCTGCGCGCGCAGGAGCGCCTCGGCACGGCGCAGACGCGCCTGGGGCTGGAGCGCGCCCGCCGGAACGGCCCCGTAGGCCGTGGCGGCCTCTTCGAACCGCGCGTCCGCCATCAGGGCCTCGGCCCGCTCGAAAAGGCAGCGGGCGCGCACGACGGCGTTCGTCGCCACCTGCGCCGCACGCGCGAAGAGGCCGGCCGCCTCGACATGGCGGGACAGGCTCGTGAAGGCCCTGCCCCGCCCCTCCAGCACATGCGCGTCAAGGGTATGCTCGGGATAGGCCTGAAGCAGGGTTTCGTACTCCCGCGCGGCGGCGGCGGCGTCGCCGGCCGCGAGCAGGCCGTCGGCCAGGCGCAGCTGGGCGCGACCGGACTCCGGGGCGTCCGGGAAGCGGCGCACGAGCGCGGAGATCTCGGCGTACCCGCGCGCGCGCGCGGCGGGGTCGGCGAGGAGCGCAAAGCCAAGCGTGAACCCCGCGCGCCGCACCAGGTCGGGATGGCGGGCGCGCCGGACGGCGTTCGAGGCGAGGCGCACGGACTCGTTCGTCGCGCCGGCGGCGAAGGCGGCGTCCGCAAGCGCACACGACGCCAGCACATACGCGCGCTCCGCCGTGTTGGTGCCGCCCGCGACCAGCCACTCGAGAAGACGGCGCCCCTCCGGCGCCTCGCCCGTGCGCGCCAGCAGGTCGGCGGCGAGGAGGCGCGCGGCGTCTCCCGCCGGTCCCGCCACCTCCATCGCCCGCTCGCCCTCCAGCACGGCCCGCGCGGCGGCGGCATCTCCGAAGCGGTCCAGCGCCTGCGCCCACTCGACGGCGTTCTCCGCGTGCGCGACCGGGTCGGAGGCGAGCGCGGCGGCGGCCTTCGCGAAGAGGGAGAGGGCGGCGGCGCGGTCGTTCGCCTCCGCTGCGGCCCGCGCCGAGAGGCGCAGCGCCAGCGCGGCGTAGCGAGGGGATTCGAACGGCGTCGCGAGGGCGTTGCGCGCGTGGTCCGTCCGTCCGCACGCGAGCTCCGCCCACGCGCGCCAGTAGCGGAACCCGTCGCCCGCCGCGTCGGTCCACGCGCCGAGCCGCGCCAGCATGTCCGCCGCGCGCCCCTCGCGGGCCAGGGCCTCCAGCTCCACGAGGCGCGCGGAAGCCCGCACCGCCGCGTTCGTCGTCGCGTCTGCGGCCTCGGCCGCGCTACGCGCGGCGACGGACCACAGTTCGTCGCCCAGGGCGCGCCGGGCGGCGGCAAGGGGATCCGCCGCCGCGAACGACGTCGCGGCGCCCCACAGGACGGCGAAGACGAGAAGGCCCTTCATTGCTCGGCGCCGAGATAGCCCATCTCCGTCAGCAGACGGCCGTTCTTCATCCAGTTCGGGACAACCTTCACCCACAGCTCCAGGCGCACCCGCACGCCGAACATGTCCGACAGCTCGGGCTCGGCGCACTGGCGCACGGCCTTCAGGAGGCGTCCCCCCGGGCCGATCACGATGCCCTTCTGCGAGGGGCGGTTCACGTAGACCGTCACGTCGACATCCCAGCCGGACTTCTTCTCGGCGAGGTTCGCAACGGCCACGCCCACCTCGTGCGGCACTTCGTCGCGCAGACGCTGCAGCAGCTTCTCGCGCACGACGTCCGCGATCGCGAGCTTGCGCGGGTAGTCCGTCACGATGTCCTCCGGGAAGAGCGCGGGGCCGGGCTCGGCAAGGCCGAACAGCGCCTCCAGCAGCGCGTCGCCGCCGCCGGGGCGCACCGCGCAGACCTTCACCCAGACCGGCTCGGGCAGCGTCCGGGGCGCGCCGTCCTTCCCCGTCCGGGGCGTCCCGTCCACCACCTCCTTCCAGAGGTCGCGGAACATCGTCTCGTAGAACGGCGCCCGGTCGCACTTGTTGAGCGCGAAGACGCACTTCGCCGGCGCCTCCTTCGCAACGCGGCGCATCCATCCCTCGTCCTCCAGCTGCGGCTCGTGGGCCGCGTCGAAGACGACGAGCAGGACGTCCACGCCCGCCGAGGACGCGCGGGCCATGCCGTTCAGGAGTTTCCCGAGCGGCCCCACGGCCTTGTGGAGACCGGGCGTGTCGAGCAGGACGAGCTGTCCGCGCGGATCTTCGACGATGCCGCGGATCGTGTTGCGCGTCGTCTGCTCCACAGGGCTCACGATGGAGACCTTCTCGCCGACGAGGCGGTTGACGATGGTGGATTTTCCGGCGTTCGTGCGACCGACGACGCCGACGACCGCCGCCTTGCGCGCGGCGGTCTCCGATTCTGGAGATGCGTGTTCCGTCATGATGTGTGCGCTAGTTTACCAAATCCGGACGCGCCCCGCCACCGTTCGCAGATGGGCCCGGGTTCAATTCGCGCCGTAGAGGACGAGGCCGCCGTAGGTCCAGTTCGGCTTTGGCATGCCGGGGAAGTTCGCCCGGTCCATCGAGAGCATCAGGTAGCGGAACGGGAAACCGTCCGGCAGCTCTGCAACGCAGGGCCAGACGCGCCCGTTCGGGCAACCCGCGCTCCACGGCGGGAAGTCGAACTTCAGCCTCCCGCGCATCTTCAGGTCGGGATAGGAGTAGACGTAGCACGCCCGGTCCGCGCTGCCCGCGAGGCAGTACCGCACGCCGCCGATGCGCGTGATCGTCGTGCCCGTCGCGTCGCGCGCGACGGGCCCCGCCACGTTCACGAACGGACCGTCCCACGCGCGGGACTGGAGGAGCGACGCCCGAATGCCCTTCGGCGTGAATTCCGAGACGAGCAGCGACCACCGCTTCGCCTCCTCGTCCCACGTCACGCAGGGATCTTCGTTCATGCCCTTCAGCTCCAGGCTCTTCGCCCGCATCACCGAGAGGCCGTGGAGCGGGTTCCGCTCGCTCCAGACGGCGTTGACGCCCCCCTCCCGCCGCGCGCCGAGCACGTCCGTCCCCGTCGAGAAGTTGCTCGCGTAGCCCTTCCAGAAGCCGTCCACGTCGTCGTAGAAGAGATGGCTCGCGAGGTCGTTCCGCAGCTCGCCGTCCCCGTAGTCGAAGAGGACCACCCCTTCGAGGCGCACGTCGAAGAGCGACGGGTTGAAGCTCGCCACCGCCTGGTACGCGCCGTAGCCGCGCGCGCTGAAGGTGAAGAAGACCCGATCCCCCTCCCAGTAGAGCGCATTGTCGCGCCCCGTCGTCACGAACCGCACGTCCGCCTGGCCGATCCCCGCCGAGAGCGAGGCGCGGGCGGCGGAGACCCCGCCGCCGACGCAGAACTTCCAGTCCTGCAGATGCGCCTGGAGGCGCGGGTTCACGCCCTCCGGGATCGCGCCGGTCTCCACGAGGCGCGTCGCGCCGTCCTTCGTCACGAAGGCCGCCGGACGGTGCCCCCCGGTCATGAGGACGGAAAAGTCGAACGGCGGCGGCGGCAGGTCCTTCCCCCGCACGGGGAAGCGCAGCGCCACCGCGCCGTCCTTCGTCGCGAACGCGAGCTCCGCCGGCAGACGTTCCACGCGGAGGCGGTAGTGCGCCGCGGGCCAGTAGCCGCCCACGACCGTAAGGCCGTTCGTCATCACCGGGTATTGCACATCCGCCGCGACCGCCGTCTTCGGCGCGTATTCGCAGAGCGTCAATTCGTTGTCCAGCATGAACCGCCGCGACGCAAGGCGCGCAAATTCAAGCGAGGCCGGGTCCACGCCCGCCCGGACCGCCCCCCCGAGGATGCCGCCGGCCAGCAGGGCAACGACGCCGCACACCGTCTTCACTTTTCCCACGCAGCCCCCTCAATACAGCGGCTCGTACTCGCCCTTCGTCACCTTCTTCAGGCACTTGAAGCCCGCGCGCTTGGCGCGGTAGTGGAGGTCGGTCTCGGAGCGGCCGAGCCCCGGGGCCTGGATGACGCGGTAGACCGCCGCGCCGCAGACGGGGCAGGCCGTCAGCTTCGGGTCGTGGATCGACTGCATGACCTCGAACCCCTGCGCGCAGTGCGCGCAGCCCCGCGCGGGCTCCCGCGCCTCGTAGACGTACATCGGCATGCTATTCGTACCTCGTCAGGTGTTTTTCGAGCATCTTCGCCAGGCGCGTCTCCAGCCACGGCGTGACGTGCCAGAAATCGCGCAGGTTCAGGTACTCCGCCACGGTCCCGCCCTGGCCGGGCTTGACGCCGTATTCCGCGCGGAGGAGGACGTTGCGCGCCGTCGCGTCCGGCGAGACGAACTCGACGACCTGGGTCTTGAAGCCGAGGATGCGCAGGATCATCGCGCGGAACGCATCCGTGAGGATGTCGCAGAGGCGCTCGCGCAGGATGCCGTGGCGCAGCACGCCCGCAAAGGCCGTGTTCGCGCTCGCGCCGACCGTCTTCTGCAGCTCGTGCTGGCAGCAGGGCGCGGAGAGGATGTAGCGGGCCTTCCACTCGACGCCCTTCGCCAGCGCCTCGTCCGTCGCCGTGTCGCAGGCGTGGAGCGAGATGACCATGTCGACGCGGGAGAGGGGCGGGGAAGCCGGGGCGTCGAGCGGCCGGGAGAGTTCAGGCAGGCCGCAGGACGCGAGGTCGCTCTGGATGAAGCGCACCCGGTCCGCGACGTCGAGCTGTTCGGCCATCTTCACCGCCGCCGCAATGACGTCCGGACGGCGGTCGACGCCCACCACGCACACGTTCTGGAAGCCCAGCCCCTGCGTGAGGTGGAAATAGAGCGCAAGCGTCAGGTAGGCCTTCCCGCAGCCGCAGTCGACGACGGTGAACGGCTGGGCGGACGCCCCGCCGCCCGCGTCCTTCACGACCTCCTCGACGACCTTCAGGAATTCGTTCACCTGGTCGTACTTGCCGCGCATGGAGGCGCGGATCTTCCCCTCGCCGTCGGCGAGACCGGTCACGCGCAGGAACGCGGCGGAATCGAACGAGGTGAGCGGCATCTTCTTCACGCGGTCGTGCGGCTGCACCTTCACGGCGCGGTCCATCGCGGCGCTGCGCGTCGCCATCACGCGCCCCTTGCGCGTCACGCGCACGTGGAGGTCGCCCGACGCGGTCATGAGGTGGAGGTCGCGCGCGCCCTTCTGGGCGATGATCTCCTCCAGGCCCTCCGCCGCGCCGTTCGCGTCGAGGTTCTTCACGCGCACCTGTCCGCCGTCCACCATCTCCGCCTGGTAGCGCATCTCGCCGCCGAGGACGATGGGGCGCATCGAAATGCGGAACGTCTGGCCGTTCCGGCGCACCGTCTGGACGATCTTCATGAACCCTTCGCCCAGCACGCGCCCCCGGATCTCCTCGGCCAGCGTTGCGTCCAACTCTCCTTTTTCCATTTTCTTCTTCCTTGTTTGAAAACCACTCGGTCCGAGCGCGCCTCACGTCCCGGCGGCGCCGCACACGCCCGCGCCGTATTCGACCACCGAGGCGACCGCAAGCGCCAATTGCCACGCCAGCGAAACCACGGCACTCACAATTGTTCCCATGTGTCACCTCTTTTCCGGTTGAACGGCAACCCTGCGCGTTCGATTGAGGGTATTATCTCAAAACCCCCGTTCCTTGGCAACAGACCCAACGCGCGAAATACCCGTTCGGTGGAAGCGGACGCGGCGGCCGTCCTTCACCTTGCAGTCGATCCACCGGCCCTTCCCGTCGGGAAGCCGGAAGGCGTAATCCTTCCACGTCTCTGGCACCGTGCCGCGCACGAGCATTTCGTTCACCGCGAAGACGCAGTTGCCGCTCGCCGTCGTGAACCACGGATGGATGCGCAGCCCCGGCTCGTTGATCTCCCACGTCTCGCCGAACGGGCCCATCGCCCCCGCCGCCTCATGGAGCCACCGCGCGCCGTACTTGCCGCGCTTCGTGTAGTGGCTCTGCCGCGTGAGCGCACGGTGCATGACGGCGTAGCGCCAGTCTGGACACCGCCGCGCGACCGAGAAGTGGCCGGACGAGACGAGGCCGTCGTGGATGTACATCTCGTCGAAGCCGAAATACTTCCCCTGCCAGTGGAACGGGAAGATGCCGACCGGGAAGCCCCAGCGCGTCGCGTTGCACCGCAGGTGATACTGCTGTACGTCGTACATGCGCTGGAGCTTCGCGTCCGGGAGGCGCACGAAGCTTTCGGCCCAGTAGCCGGCCCAGAGCTTCGCGTGCGTGGCGAAGAGGCCGTCCCAGTCGGTCTGCGGAATCGCCGTCGGCGTCTTCTCGTAGGTGTCGGAGTAGGTCACGAACCAGGCGTGGGAGGTCTTCGCGCCCGGCGCGAGCGCGGACGTCGGTGTTCGGCTCCTCCCAGATGCCGCGCATGCGCACGTAGGGCGAGGTCTCGAAGTAGCGGTCCTGCTTCGTCCACGCGCCGACGAGGCGGCTGTGCGGTTCGATCGTGTAGGCGAGGTCGAGCGTCAGGTTGAGCGGCTTCCCGCTTGTGTTCGCGACCGTCCGGCGAATCGCGACGACATTGCGGTCGAGCGCGCAGAAGACCTCGGTCGTCGCCTCCAGTCCTTCGGCAAATGCGCCCACGCACGTGACGAGCGCCTGGCGGACATCAAGTGTCTGCGACCACGCCGCCGGGAGGCCGACCGCCTTTCCCTCCACCACCATCGTCGGGTTGAACCGTCCGAACGCGAAGAGTTCCGCGTCGCGCGCGGTGCCGCGCCGCCCCTGCCAGTAGACGGTCGTACGCATCTGGTTGTAGGCTCTTCCGCTCTGCCCGCCCGTCCATTCGACGAGCATGTTGAGGTCGCCGTTCGAGATGAGCGGCGGCGAATAGCCATCGGGCGGCGTCGGACCTTTTCCGTAGAGCCGTCCGGCGAGCGGATCGGACACGAGTGCCAGCGCGAGACAGAGTGAAGCCATCATCGTTCGTTCCTCCCTTCCTTGAGAGGTGTTTCAACGCCCTTCCACACGAAGACGCCCATGAGGCCCGGCGGCAGGGTGATTGTGCCGGAGGCGTTGCCGTCCGCGAACGCCAAGTCAACGGAAATGTCGCCCTTCGGGGAGGGCATCGTCGCGCGGACGAACTTCAGAGACCCTGGCTGCGGCGCAATGCGCACGCGCGCGAAGCCGTCCGCGTCCGGCCGGATGCCCGCGATGCCCGTCTGCAGATGGAAGAGCGGATGCGCGCCCCAGGCGTGGCAGTCGCTGCGGCCGCGCAGGCCCGGCGCCTCCGGCGGCGTCCTGAGGCCGTCCCGCACGAAGCCGCGCCAGAGGTCGAGCCGCGTGAGGAAGAGGTCCGGGCGGTTGAACTTGAAGTACGTCTCGAAGAGGTAATGCGAGAAGTAGACCGTCACCGGCGCGAGGTCCTTCGCCCGGACAAGTCCGTCGAACGCGCGCGCCGCGCGATCGGCGGGCAGGACGTCCGCAAGGAGCGCAAGGCACTGCGCGTGCTCCGAGAAGCGGTCCTTCGCGCGCGTGTCGGCGACAAGGCCGCGCGCGTCGTCCCAGAACGCCGCGACGACGGCCCGCGCGACGGCTTCCGCCTTCGTCTGCCAGTAGGCCCCCATCGCCGCGTCGCCGCAGGCGCGCTCGGCGCGCGCCGCCTGGCGGAGGGCGTAGACGTAGAGGAGGTTGTTGACCGCCGAGCAGCCACGCCGCCCGTCCGGCGCGATGCCCAGCCAGCCCCACGGCTCGCTCCAGTCCACGAAGCTCCAGCCCGGCAGGTCTTCGAGGAGGCCGTCCGCGTTGCGGTACGTGTCGATCTGCGAAAGCGTCTGGCGGAGACCCGGGATCCGCTGGCGGAGGAACTCGTTCGCCCCGTGCCAGAGCGCATAGTCGCCGAGCTTCATCGCCCAGCACAGCGAAAACGTCGTCGAGTCCTGCTCATGGACGGACGGGAAGTTCATGCGAATCATTCCGTTGGCGCGCCGCGAGGCGTCGAAGATGCCAATCCCGTAGCGCAGGAGGCGGTCGTCACCTGAAAGCGTGTTGAGAACAAGCATTTCCACGCGCGTGTCGCCGGGGTACATCTGCTGCTCGAAGTAGGGGCAGTCCATGAACATCTCGTGGAGGCAGTTCTGCAGGCCGCGCACGGCAATCCGGCTGATGTCCTCAATGGAGGGGTCGTCGCACGCGAACGACGACCGCACCGCGAGGGGCGTTCGCGTCTCGACGAGCCCGAGCCGGATGAGCGCGAGGGGCGCGTCAGCCGTCCGGACCGCGATCTCGATCCAGCGGCCGCATTTCCACCACGGCGTCGTGAACGACGCGGACGCGCGGCCGTCCGGCAGGAACGTGTCGTGCATCGCGCGCAGCATCCGCTTGCCGAGGAATTCGTCGCGGTTGCCCTTGTGGCGGTAGAGCTCGCCCGTTCGCCCCGTCTCGGCGAACGGCGCATAGAGCGCCTCGGCCCAGCGCCAGCGGACCTGCGCGCCCGCGCCGCCGGACGTGCCGAGGTCGGGGAAGGCGCAGTAGTAGTCGCCGAGATCCCAGAGGAAGCGGACGGACGTCCGGGCGGGGATCTCGACCCGCGCGCCGGCCTTGAGGAGGCGGTCGAACCGCACCGTCCACGCGCTTGCCGTGTCCGCCGCCGCATAGACGGCGTTCGTCTCGTCGAAGAGCGGCTGTGCGGCCCGCACCGTACCCGGCGTGCAGGGCCGCTCCTGCTCGTCCATGCGCTCGGTCGGGAAGAGCGCCCACCCCCGGCGTGGATTGCCGTAGTCGCTCTCCCGGACAGGCCCCCGCACGACAAATGTCGGCTGCCATGCGAGGTCGTTCCAATCGAGGAAGCCAGTACCGTGTACGATGTTTTCACGCCCCGTCATTGTGTCCGGATCGGTCACGCCGCCATACGTCTGGCACGGCACGCATGCCGCCCGCCACGCCGTCTTGCCCGTCGTCAGCCGCGTGTCGTAGGCGCCCTCGGCCTTGAGGACGAACCCGCCGCGCCCGCTCGTCAGGATCGAGGGCGGACCGTTCCTCCCGAGGTGGAAAACGACGGCCTCCAGCACGTGTTCGCCCGCCGACAGATCCCGGATCTCGTAGGACTGGTAATACCAGCGTCCGGGGAAGCCCTTGTGCGGCCCGCGCGAGATGATGCACCCGTCAAGAAGGAGAACGTAGCGCGGATCGGCCGAGACGTCGAAGACGAGCGGCGTGCCGTCCGCCGTGAAATCCCGCCGGAAACGGATGATCGGGAAGGCGTTTCCGTCCTCGAAACCGGCCCCCTTCGTCCAGATCCAGGCGGCTTCGTCAATCGCCTGGAGCGGACGCAGGTTCACGTCGCCGCGCGTGAAACGCTCCTCCCGGAAAACCTGCCGGACCTCAAACGCCTCCGCCGATAGAACAGCAAAACACGCCGCAAGGACATGTGCCGCCGTTGTCATCACCTTTTCAATCCTACCTCTTGAGCGAATCATATATCCTCTCATGTGCAGTACGCAAGATGGCGGGGTCGAACTTCAGGACCTTGCGGTCGTAGGTCATGAGGCCGTTGACCTCGGCCTCCACGTCCGTCGTCTGCGTGTAGACCGCGCCGCCGAGCCCCTGCGCCGCCAACTCGGCGATGCGGCCCATCAGCGCGACATACCGCGCCTCGACCGCCTTCGGCCCGTTCGCCGCCGCGTCGGCGCCGCCCGTCGCGCCATAGCCCCACGCCTTCTCCGTCCAGAGATGCCCCGCGATCCGGCAGCCGAGGCCGCCGAACTCGCCGAGGAACGAGACGCGGCGGGCGTTCAGCGGCGCCATGCCGGGCACGCGGTTGTAGTCGTGCCGGTCGATGACGTCCGCCGCCTCGCAGACACCCGGCGGCAGGTGCCGCGTCCACGCCCGCCGCTCCGGCTGGTGGCCCCAGTCGCCGCCCTCGAAGTCCACCCAGCCGCTCGGCCCGTTCACGAGCCGCGCCGGATCGTGCCGCTTCGTCCAGTCGAGCGTCGCGTGCGTGAGGAACGCCCCCGGCTGGCTCCAGCCCTCGTTGTAGGGCACCCACATCACGATCGAGGGGAACGTCTGCAGGGCGTCCGTCATCGCCTTCAGCTCGCGCCGCTGGAGGCCGTAGCCGGCCACCGTCCTCGCCTTGAACGGCGAACGCTCGTCGCCGTTCGCGCTCGGCAGGTCCTGCACGACCATCAGCCCCATCTTGTCGCAGAGGTAATAGTAGCGCGCCGGCTCGACCTTGATGTGCTTGCGCATCATGTTGAAGCCGAGGTCCTTCAGCGTCTGGATGTCGAAGGCCATCGCCGCCTCCGACGGCGGCGTGAGGAGGCCGTCCGGCCACCAGCCCTGGTCGAGCGTGCCCATCAGGAAGACCGGCTCGCCGTTGAGGAAGAAGCGCAGGACGCCCTTCGCGTCGCGGCGCGTCTCGATCTTGCGCATTCCGAAGTAGCCCCGCACCGTGTCCGCGCCGCACGCGGCCGTGAAGTCGTAGAGGTTTGGCGCGTCCGGCGACCACAGGCGGACGGGCGAGGGCAGCGCGACCGTCACCTCGCCGTTCGCCGTCGTCGCCTTCACCCCGGCGAACTCCACCGTCACCTCCGGCTTCGCGAAGCGCGGGCTGCGGACATCGAAGCGCAGCGTGACCGTGCCCTTGTCGATGTCCGTCGCGACCGTGTAGCCCGCGACGTAGGTCTCGGGCACGTTCTCCATCCACACCGTCTGCCAGATCCCCGACACGCGCGTGTAGAAGCAGCCCTTCGGCTCGAAGCTCTGCTTGCCGCGCGCGTTCACGAAATCCTCCGTCGGGTCCCACACGCAGACCGTGAGCTCGTTCGCGCCGTCCTCCACGTAGTCCGTGACGTCGAGCGTGAACGGGCTCTGCCCGCCCTCGTGCGGCACGTCCGTCACCTCGCGGTGGCCGACGAAGACCTGTGCGCGAAAGTCGACCGCGCCGAAGTGCAGGAGGACGCGCTCGTCGGGACGCTTCCGGACGTCGATCGTGCGCGTGTACCAGAGGAACTCGTCGGGCTTCAAGAGCCGCCCGACGCCGGAGAGCGCGGACTCTATCGCGAACGGCACGCGGATCCTGCCGTCCCAGGCCGTCGGACGCCCCGGCGTGTTCGTGACGCTCGTCACGGCGTAGTCCCAGTCGCCGTTCAGGCACGTCCAGCCATCGCGCACAAGCTGGGGACGCGGATAGTCGCGCCAGGCGTTTGCGCTCGTCACCTTCTCGCCCCACGGCGTCGTCAGCGGCACTGCCAACACAGCACTCGCCGTGAAGATCATTCCGCACACGATTCTCATTTTCATTTTATTTTTCTTTCCCCGGTTATCACTTCCCTTCGCAGACGAACGTGCCGTACTTCGTCGGGTCGGGCGTGCCGGTGATGCCGCCGAAGAGGTCGTACGTCTTCCGCTTCCCATCCGTCAGGTCGCTCACCGAGACGGCGATGCCGAACTTCGTGCCGGGCGGCGGCGGGCCGTCCATCCCCAGGCGCGGCCACGTGAGCCAAATCATGTAGCGCGTCTTGTCCGCGCCCACACGCGTGACGCCGTTGAAGACGACGACCGGCGCGTTCGGACGGATGTCGAAGTCCCAGGCGTTGCGCCGCCAGGCCTCCCGCTTGCCGTCGTCCCGCACGGCGACCGTGTACTCGAACGCGCGGTGTCCCTTGAAGCTCGTCATGTGCGCGTTCGGCTGCCAGTCCAGCCCCCGGTCGACATCGACCGCGACCGTGACCGAATCGCCCTCCATAAGCCGCTCCTGCGCATACGGCTGCTCGTGCTTCGGGTCATCAACCTCGACGTTGAAGACCAGCCCCTCGGACGAATAGGCGACACGCACGCGCGGAAGACGGTTCGTCGCGCCCGTCCAGCAGCGGTCGGGAAGGACGGGCGTCTGGAGGTTGTCGCGGCACTTCCAGCCCGTGCCAGTAAGTCCCAGCGGATATTCGTCCGGCGCGACGACGACCGGCTTTGCCTCGTCCACCGGCGGCGCGACCCACGCGGGCCCCGAGAACGTCTCGTCGCCGAAGAGGTAGACCGGCGATTCGGAGACGCGCAGCGTCGTGCCACCCAGCGCGACCGGCGTGCCCAGGAAGTTCTCCGCCCGCACGGTGCGCACCGGCAGCGGAATCTCCCGAACGCCCGTGCGCGTCCAGACGAGCGTGACGGCCGAGCCGTCCGCGCGGCGTCCCGTCGCGAGCCACGTCTCCGGGCCGATCATCTGCGCGCACATCCGACCCTGCACGCTCGACAGGTTGCGCGCGAGTGTCGCGAACGCGGCGACCGCCGGCTTCGGCGAGATGCAGTCGTTGCCGAGCCGCAGCATCGAGAACCCGCCCTCGCCGTAGTTGCGCGCGACGTAGAAGTCGCAGAACCAGACCGCCGCGCGGAAGTCCTCGGCGGCGATGAACGTACACGCGCGCGTCAGGTAGCGCGCCTGGGTGAGCTCGCTCACCGGCTCCTGCCACGTGCCGTTCTCCGTCGTCCAGCCGAACTCGGTGACGTAGACGGGCTTCGCGCACGCGAACTCGCGGCGGATGACGTCCATGCCCTCGCGCAGCTTCGTGCGGAACGCGCCCTCCGGCTTCGTGCCGTCCACGTAGGCGTGGATGTTGACGGCGTCGATACAGTCGAAGAATCCCTCCTCCCCCAGCGCGCGCAGGTACTCCGGCTTCACGCGGCTGCACGCGGGGCCCTGCACCTCGCATGTCGGGTAGAGGCGGTGGACTTCCTCGGCGAAGACGCGGTGGGCGCGCACCATCTCGGCGATCGTGCCGCGCCACTTGAAGTCCGGCTCGTTGACGAGGCAGAGGCGGCGGCCCGCGAAACAGGGGTTCTTCTCCAGGAACGCCCGCGTCAATGCGCGCTGGACGTCCCAGTCCTTCGCCGGCCACATGCCGCCTTTCCCGACGTGCGCCGGGTCCATCGTCTCGGGATAAATGGGCGACTGGTGGCCCGCGTAGATCGCCCCGTCGCCGAACTGCGGGCCGACGAACGCGGCATTGTCCCTGCCGTGGAAGAAGAACCGCCAGTCCCAGCGGCTGCCGAGCGCGCGCGTGAACGCCCCCGCGCCGCCGTTGACGATCATTGCGCCGAATCGCGAGCCCGCCGTCTGCGCGGCGGTGAGCCTGGGCCCGAGGACGGCGGCGGAGCCCGTCGTCGTCACCTTCGTGCCGTCCGCGTAGCACGCGGCGACCTCCAGCGTGTAGTATCCGCGTCCCGCGAGCGTCACCGCATCGACGGCGGCGAGTGCGCGCGTCTCGCCGACGGGCCGACCCTCGGCATCGCGCACACGAACGGCCGCGCGGACGACATGCGCCGGATCGGCGAGCGCGACATGGACGGTTCCCGTCTCGGCGAAGAAGACGTGCTTCAGCACGTTCCCGCCTTCGAGCGGAAACTCGCCGCCCGTGAGCCGATGGCGCGGCTTCAGGACGAGCGCGACCGCAAAATCGGCGAATTCGACGCGCCCCGTCGCGACCAGCCCCTCGAACACGACGCGCACCTCCGGCGGCAGCGCGTTCTTGAAGTCGACGTCGAGATCGACCTTCTTCCAGTCTTCGGACGCACCGCAGCGGTAGGTCGTCCCCGCATCCCAGTTCAGGTTGCGGACGGTCGGCGTGAGGTTGTCGAACCGCGCACCGCCGTCGAACACGGCCTGTGTGACGAGCCGCAGCCCCTCGCCCGCAAAGCCCGCCGTGCGGTAGCGGAACGAGTAGCGTACGCGCCACGGACGAAGATCCGACTCCGGCGGCACGGCGAAGGTTCCGACCGTCGCGTTCGTCGCGCCCGCAACCGTGAACGCGCGCGCGAACGGTACGGGACGGACAACGTCGGCGCGTTCGGTCTCGTTTCCCGCCGGCACCGTCCCCCACACCGCACCCGCCACGAGCAGGGCGACGGGAACAAGAATCCTCACGCGCAGCATCTTCCCTCCCTGCACCTACCGCAGTATGAAGAGCGACCCCGCGCCCGGCTGGAGGGACGAAAGCAGCGTCGCCCCGAGCGCATCGGACGTGAAGACAAACTCCGAAAGGCCCGTCGCGCCAACCTTGTACCACGTCTCGCTCACGCCCGCCTTCAACGCGACGGCCGGTTCACCGTCCCGTGTCACCGCACAGGCGTTGCCCGCCACCGCCGCTTTCAGGACGTATGTGTTGTTCGCGCGGCCCGCGAACCCAAACGTCGCCGCGAGCGACGCCCCCGCCGGAAGCGAAACGCCGTCCGCGACCAGCTCCACCTCGGGATCCGCCGCCGTCACCGTGACGTAGCGTCCCAGCTTCGCCGAATAGGCCGCCTTCCAGTCAGCTTCCACGGCGCCGACGTCGAGCCGCCGCCCGTTCACGCGGCGCGGATTCCCGTAGACGTCCCGGTCGCCCCACGTCGCCGCGTCGTAGCCGTCGGCGTTGGCCGCATCGACCGCCGCGTTCGCGCCGATGACGGGCGTGAGGTCGTCCGTCACCGCCAGCTCCGTCGTCGCCGTGCAGCTCGCATCGACGAAGACCTTGTTTCCGTCCGTCTTGGCGTTCTGCTTGTCCAGATACGCCTTCATCTGCGGCGAGAAGACGCAGTCATAGAAGCGCGTCGCCGTGACCTCGCCCGCCGCGTTCGTCTTGCCGATGGCCGAATTTTTGCCGAGAAAGAGGCAATTGCGGATGTCACCGGAATCGGCGATGAGGACCATGCCGTCCTTGTTGCCGTTCTGCGTGTTGTCGGCGCCGAACGTGCAGTTCAGCAGCGTCGGATAGTAGACCGTCGCGTAGCCCTCGTTGCGGTCGATCACGCAATTCGCGAGGAAGCAGTTGCCCGCGCCGTTTCCGCGCACGGCCGGCCCGTTGCCGCCCTGAAGGACGCTGTTGTCGAGGAAACTGACACGGTTGTAGCCGCCGTGGAAGCCCCCGCCGCCGCGCCGCGCGACGCAGTTCGAAATCACGCAGTCGGTCACGGTCGCCAACGTCTCGACCGTGCCGAATTCGGCCAGCACACCGCCGCCATGGAAGTCGTCTCCGTTGTTGAGCATCGTCGTGCCGACGTCCGTGCGCCCGCCTGTCAGCGTGAAGCCCGACAGCCGCGCCCCCTTCGCCAACGCGACGCAGCGGACGGCGTTCGGACCGCATCCCTTGTCCGCCGCATCCGCCGACGGATCGTCCGCGCCGACGATGAAGGTCCTGTCCGCGCCCGCGCCGATCACCTGCACGTTCGCCGGCACGACGGCGCGCGCGGCATGTTCATAGGCTGTGCTGCCGACATTGCCGAACCGCCTCGTCTGCGTCATCGTCCCGTTGTCGTAGACGCCCGCCTTCACGTAAACGGTCGCAAACGCGCCCGACGGCACGGCCTCCAACGCCGCCCGGAGGCTCGCATAGGGCGCGGCCTCCGTTCCGTCCGGCTCGGCGGCGGTCGAAGACCGATCCACGCAAACGACAGCCGCATTGAAGTTCGGCGTGAGCGTCAGCGTCTTGCCGGCGGACGGCGCCACGAAGACAAACGCCCCGTCCGCATCCGCATAGCGGCGTGTCGTGTCCGCGCCCGACGCGGCAAAGGAGTGGAGTCCCTTCAGCGCCGCCGTCTGCGTCGCCCCCGTCGGATCGTGCGTGACCGTGACGACCGTGCGGCCCGACATCGTGCGGATGTAGCCCAGATCTTTCGAGTTTCCAAGGGGCCGTCCGTTGAAGGAATAGAGACCGCAATCCGTCTTCACGCCATAGCTGTCTGTCGGATGTTTCGCGTCCGACATCCCGCTCTGCCCGGCAAACGTGATCGTGCCGTCGGTCGGCGTGACGATCTCCTGGGCGCAGCCGAGGCTCACGGAGACCGTGTCCACCGCATGCCCGTAGAAGTCCGTCGTGCGGTACGTCTCGGGAACGTACTCCAGATAGGCGGCGTTTCCTTTTCCGATGACGGCCGTCGCGCCGTCGTGGAGGCGGTAGTCGGCGAGCGGCGGCGCCATGAAGAGGTCATAGCCGGGATTGAAGACGCATGCGTCGTTCGTCGTTGAAGTCGTCTGCTCGTCATTCTGCTTGTTGAACGCACAGTTGCTCCACTGTGCCGCACCAGGATCGTAACTGTCCCATGTATCCTTGTACCATGTGTCGGCAAAGAGGCAGTTGTAGCCCCGCACGTTCACGCTGCCGCTGTGGTTGCGTCCGAAGCCGTCCGCGAACGTGCAGTTCACGAACGTCGCCGCGTAGGTGATCGACCCACTGCTGTAGTGGCGCGTGAAGAGACTGTGCGCCGCGAGACAGCCCCGCACGGCGGGGTCGCGGTTGAGCGCCTTGTTCTCGTGCACCCACGTGCGCACGAGAAGGCAGTTGGCATGGCTCGACGCGGCGTCGTTGCCGTAGCGGACGGCTCCCGCGCGGCAGGCGACGTTGTTGGAGACGATGCAGTCCACCAGAACGACGCCCGTCCTCCCGTTCGCCACGTAGACGCCGCCGCCGTTGTTCTCCTCCTTGTCGTTCCCGGCGGTCGTGTTGTGCGTCGCGCCACCCGTGAACGTGAGGTTCGAGACGACGACGTTGTCCGCGTTGATGCCGAGACAGCGGACGGCGTTCGCGCCACAACCGAGGCCCTTGTCGTCAACCTCTTCCGTCGCGTGCGCACCCTTGATGATCGTCCCGTCCCGCGATTCGCCGACAATCGTGAGGGACTTCGCGAGGTAGACGCGGTTCGACATCGGCGTCGAGAAACCGTCGAGCGCGCCACCTACGTCATGGATTCCGTTTCGGACGAAGACGGTCTCGCCCGCCTCCGCCGCCTCAACGGCCGCCTGGATCGTGTAGTACGGTCCGTGGAACTTGTCGACGACCCGCGTGGCCGCCGGAAGCCGCGCGCCCATCAGCACAACCGCCACGCCCGCACACGCCTGGAAAAGGGACTTTACGCTCATGATCAACCTTTCTGAACTCTTCGGTTTCAAGACAAGATTGATTCTAGCACGGCCCGTTTCCATACGTCAATCGATTTCGTCTATTTTGCGCAATGATGTTCGTCTACTTTACGCACATTTTTATCCATTCGTCAGTCATCGCTCAGAAGGATTTCCCCGATTCGAACAGATTTCACAGCGGCTCGACGAGCGGTTCGTCGATCGTGCGCGTTTCCGGGTTGTAGTTGACGCCGACGAGGTAGACGGGACGGCCCCCGGCGGCGTCCGACCCGCCGTAGTCCTTCGTCCGCGCCTGTCGGACGGCCTCCGCCGCCGACTTCCCGTGCTTGAACTCGAAGACGTAGACCGCCGCCGGCGTCTTCAGCACCGCGTCCGCGCGCCCGCGTGCGCTCTGGCGCTCGCCCCGGCCGCCACGCCCGCGAAGTCCTCCGCCTTGTCACGGAGGCAGTACGCCATGTAGCCCTCGTGCATCGACGAGGCGATCTCCTCGTTCGGGATGCGCAGCACGATGCGCCCGCTCGGCTTCACCGTGTCGATCGTGAGGTAGCCGGCGTGGTACATGAGGACCGGGAGCGGCTCCGACTCCGGGTTCGGCGTGTCGAGCGCCGAGCGCGAGACCTCCGCGCCGTTCAGGTCGGACGGGATCTCCCGCGCCGCGCGGATGCGCTTCA
>ERZ1026780.310-NODE-310-length-40483-cov-12.541580_pt1 | contig 40483 bp, 29 predicted proteins | sample MGYA00380126_ERZ1026780 | MGnify/ENA primary metagenome ERZ1026780 (study PRJEB33269, sample SAMEA4719762) | human gut metagenome | biome: human-associated habitat; feature: organic feature; material: feces | place: Cameroon | collected 2013-10 ... | reverse complement strand
TTTCTACCTTGAGACTCTTTTTTGTGCTGTCCGTACAATTTGGGGCAGTTCAAAAAAAGCGGGAGACTTTTTCATTTTCCGTTAAATACGCAAAATAAAAGGCGGCAAGCGCCGCCTTTTATCAAATCAGTCACATTATCAGAAAATCTCGCTGTCGCCGCTTGATTCTTTGTAGGAATCAAGGTCTGCGGGTGCCGTAACAGTTACGGTCTCTCCGATATTCTTGTATTCGCTGTTCACATCGAGAGAAATGGTCATTTCGCTGTTCTCGCCCTCAACTGTCATTGTCAGCTTGATATCGCCCTTGAAAGCAACTTTCTCGATATATCCGTCCTTATTTACGGTTACGATGGATTTTGCGTTATCTACAGTCGTGGAAACGCCGACGCCGTTCAGTTCCTCGCCGAGACTGCCGAGCAGTGCATCCATAAAAGCGCCGTAAGCTTCATTGAAATCGCCGCTGTTCATAGCAATTTCCATGCTCTTTGTGCCGTCCTCGTTTTCCGTTACGGTAACGCCGTTAAATGCTTCTTCGGACTGAAGCTTGCTTGCCAGTGTCGTAAAGCTCTCAAGGTCAAGGTCGCTGTTTTCAGCGGATTCTTTCATCTTTTCGCCGAACATCTCGGTATAAAGATAATTTCCGTCAAAATACATGGGAACAGTGAATGTCATGCCTGCCATAGACATCTTCATCTCCGCGCTGTATACGGGAGAACCGGATTTCGCGCCGGCGACCTTGATATCATATGACATGGGAATATCTGTGGAAACGCCGTCTGCCGCAATAGACATTTTCATGTCGATGGCAAGCTCGTATGAGTCAAGCTCATTGTTTTTATTGAGTGCCGCGGTGTAAACCTCATAAGCCGTCTGTTTCTTCTCTTCTTCTTTCTTTCCGCATGATGAGAAAGCAAATACAAGCGAGAAAGCCATAACGAGTGTGAGCGCAATTGCAATAATTCTTTTCATGATTTTTCTCCTTCGGTTTATTTATCGGAAGCAATCCGATATTATTATATATATTTTATACCGAAAAATGATTTTTGTCAAGTATATATATTTATGAAAAATATGCAAACACAAGTATACAAAAAAAGGAAAAACGCGCCGAGGCAAAAGAAAAGGCGGCTTTTCGCCGCCTTTTCTTTTGTTTTTTCCGATATTCCGGATAAACATCCGGCAGACATTTATTTTGCCATCAAGGCTTTTCCATGGGAGCTACCATCCCGTAAATTTCGGATACATCAGCCGTTGCAGCAGCAAATAAGAATGCAGGCAATAACGAGAATCCAGATGCAGTTGTTGTTATCGAAAAGATTGCAAAGACAGTTCATATATATCCTCCCTTCGCCGCACATGCGGCTATTAGCGGCAAGTTTTGCCTACCTGATATATATTATGAGGGAAGAAATTTTGTGTTAATTTTACAGACTTCGCTAAAAAAGGCGTTTATTTTCATTTTTTCTTTTTAGCCGTCTTTATTGCGTATCCTATGGCGAAAATTCCGACCATTGCAATCAAATCAAGATATATTTCAATAAATTTCACGGGCGTTATAAGAAATACATATGTGCCAACGGTATTGAAGAAGCCCATGCCGAGCACGCCGATGAGTTCGCCCGCACTCTTTACGGAAACCTTGTCTGCAAGCGTTCCTATGGTGCAAAGCACCGTATACATCAGCGAAGTAATGAGCGGGACTATATGTGCAATGAGTATTCCCTGCAGCATAGTTGCCCTCTTTCGCGCAAAGAAAGCGCCGACAAAACCCCAGCATACAAGCGTACCGACAAGCATGGCGATGCCAAGCACGGATATTTTCTCCAGCGGACGCACTATCGGTATACCCCAGAGGTATACATCTTTCACAGCCGTTCCGAGTATCAGAATATAGGCTCCCGAAGCTATTATCGGCAGAAGCGCCATGAGTATCACCATAGGGTTTCTGATTAGTTTTTTCATTTTTCGCTAAATTCCTTTCTTTGCTTTATAAATCATAAATTTCCACGGCATCGCCGAGGGCAAACGAATAGATAAGTACGCGGGAAACAGGCTTCCCGAACATTTTCTCGCAGGCGTATTTGTAGTAGCCGAGTTGCAGGCGGTGGCGGCGGCGAAGCGTTTCCTTTATATATTCCGCGTCCGTGCCGCGGCGAAAGCTGTCCGTCTTGTAATCTATGAGCACAGTCTCGCCGTTTTTATCGAAAATCACACAGTCGATAACACCCTGAACAAGCACCTCTTCGCCTGCGTACCTCTTTTTCTTTTCTTCATCCTCGGTGAAAAGCGCGGCGGGATAATTGAGTAGAAAACGCTTCTCGCGGTACACGCGCTTCGCTTCGCGTATCATCCTTGCCGTTTCTCCCGAGAAAAATGCCGAAAGCCGCCCGATATCGAGCTTTTCCCTGTCGGAAGCAAAAAGATATCCCTGCTCTATGAGGCGGTCTCTTTCCGCCTCTATGCCGCTGCGGTAGACATTGTCGAAGTCGGCAAACTGCATAAAAGTATGCATCGCCGTGCCGCGTTGTGCTGCGGTGGCATCCTCATCAGGCTCATCCATGAGAAATTTCGGGATTTTTATCTCGGATGCGGCTTCTTCGGTCGCTTCCTCTTCCGCCGTCTCCTCATAGGCGGCACTGCCGTCGTCCTCGTCGAAAATCGTCGGATAAAGTTTTGATACGGATAGCTTCGAGGGGATTTTTGTCATATCACCGTATGCATATTCAAAATCGAGCCTGCGCACGGCGACCTCCGCCTGATACGGCAGGATATCTTCCCCTGCCTGCGTCTCGGTCGCGCTCTGCTCCGCCGTCTCCCCGCCTGTGTCCGCGCGGACGGTATTCAGCTTCATTTCGGGAGCATTGGGGCAGGCGCAGAGCAGCATATTCAGATAATTTGGTGCCGTGGCAAGCAGATATAGCGAATATGCGTCGTGCTTTATCGAAAATTCGGGTGAGCGCGCCGTATCGTATATGTCATCTGCCGTAGCACCCGCCTTTGCTGGAACCTGCGCCGTGATGAAAAGGCGCTCCCGCGCTCTCGTCAGGGCGACATAGAGCAGGCGCGATTCCTCATGAGAAATTTCCGTCCTCCTCGCGCAGATAAGCGAGCGTCGGAGCGGCGTATCGAGCAGATAGAAGCCGTTTTCGGATGGAATTTTCGGCGCGATGCCGAGTTCGGGACTGAAAAGCACGCTTTTCGCCGCATCCTTATCGGATATGGCGGCGGCGCAGTCGCAAATGAAGCAAATCGGATATTCCAGCCCCTTGCTCGAATGTATAGTCGTTATCTTCACGCAATCATAGCGCTCCTCCGCGCCCTCCTGCGTTATCTTCCTGCCGCTCTCGATGGCATCCTCTATGAAACCGAGGAACGAATGAAGCCCGCATATATTCCCGCCGCCATAGTCCATCGACCAGCGGTAAAACTGCATCAGATTTGCCCTTGCCACCTCTTTGCCGGCGATGTCCGCGCCGTGCGGCAGGCAAAGAATCCCTGTCTCGGTATAAATCTGCCATATCAGCTTGTCCGCAGGGAGCGCGGAAGCGAGCGCGCGGTATTTTGCATTGTCCGCGAGAAAGCGCTCTCCCTTTGCAAAGCCCGTGCTCTCGGTAAAGCTTTTCAGTGCCTCATAGAGTGAGCCGCCGCTGTGGCTTCTTCTTATATATATCAGTTCGTCGAGCGTGACGCCGTAGAGCGGACTTTTCAGCGTCGCTGCAAGATATGCGTCTTTCGACGGATTGTCTACCGTATTCAGAAGCGAGAAAGCGAGCAGAACCTCCGGATTTTCAAAGAAATCGCCTGTTCCCGTGCTCTCGCAGGGTATGCCGTATTTTTTCAGCGCACGCTCAAACTGCGGCGCTTTCCGCTCGGCACTGCGCAGGAGAATGGCGATATCACCGGGCTTTATAAGCTCGCCGTCGCGCTTCGGCTGACCTATGAGCGAGCGGATTTTCGCCGCCACATAATCGGCTTCGCTCGAAATATCGTCGGCGGCTGTAGTTTCCTTTTCCACCACGCAGATTTCGACGGGAGCACTTCCCTCGCGCCGCCCGCAGACAAGGCGCTCGTCCTCGCCGTAGCCGCTTGCGCCCTCTACATTCATCAGCTTGGCAAAAACCCTGTTTGCATAGCCGAGAACCTCCGAGCAGGAGCGGAAATTTTCGGAGAGAAAGACTTTTGCCTCTCCCTCTCCCATATCGGCGCGGTACTTTTTTGCACGGTCGGTCATCCCCTTGAAAATATCGGGTCTGCCGCCGCGGAAGCCGTATATGCTCTGCTTGATATCGCCGACGGCAAAGAAATTGTCGCCGCGCGAAACAAGCGAAAAGATTTTATTCTGAACCGCGTTTATATCCTGATATTCGTCTACATATATCTCGTCAAACTGCTCCGAAACAGCGCGGGCGATATCGGTTTTCCCGTCGTTTTCCCTGTCCCATAGCAGCGTGAGCGCATAGCGCTCCATATCGGCAAAAGTTATCAGCTTCTTCCGCCGCTTTTCCTCGGAAAAACGCGCGTCAAAAAGCAGAAGAAATCTCCGCAGGTCATCCGCCGCACGCGCGGTAAACTCAAAGGAAGCCGCGATATCCGCCGCCGAAAAGCAGAAATATTCAGAGCGCAGGCTCTTCATTTCCGCCTTGAAAGCGTCCCTCTGCGCGACGAAAAACAGTATCTCCGGCGATTTTTCCGTACCGCGCCTGAGCGTGCCTATTTTTGCGGGCGTATATCCGTTTATCTTATCGCAGAGCTCGTCATAGCTCATATTCTCCGCATCGAGCGAGCGCAGAAGCGCAAGCTCGCCCGAGAGCGTTTCCTCATATGGAGCATACTCCGGATTTTCCCCGATATACGCAAGAGCGCGGGAGAAAATCTCCTCATAGTATTTCACCGCCGAAGAGAGATATCGCCTTATCGGCTCGCCCCATGGGGTAGTCATGAAGTCTGCCTTTGCGGCGCTCCTGTAAAGTTCCCCGTAATGAGAAAGCAACTCTATCCCGTCGGGCGTATCGCAGAGACTTCTGTAAAGCGCACCGACGGTTTTCGGCAGAGCCTCGTCATCCGTGGCACTGCCGAATGTGTTTACAAAAAGGCGGAAATCCTCTATCGCATATTCCCCGCTTATCTTTCCCTCGTAGTAGTCGGAGATAAGCTCCTCCGCCGTATCGGAAAATATGCGGTTTTCCACGGTTTCGTCCGCGGCATGAAAATCCGACGGCAAGCCCAGCTCGCGGAAATTTGCGCGTATCAGGTCAAGGCAGAAGCTATGCACCGTGCTTATCTTGGCGCATGGCAGAAGCAGAGCCTGCCTGCGCAGATGCCTGTCGCCGGGCTTGTCAAGCTTCTCTTTCTCTATCGCCGCGCCTATTCTGCTTTTCAGCTCGTCCGCCGCGGCTCGCGTGAATGTCACTATCAGCATGCGCGAAATATCCGCGCGTATCTCGGGAGAGCAGATGCGCTCTATTATCCTGCGCGTCAGCACGGCTGTTTTTCCGCTGCCTGCCGCCGCCGCGACATATATATTCCTGCCGCTCGCTTCAATAGCGTCTCTCTGCGCCGCAGTCCATTTTATTTCAGCCATGCGCTTCCCTCCTCCCGCAGATTTTCGGAAAATAACTTACAGATTTATCATATAGCCCGCTCCGCGGACTGTTTTTATCAGCTTGATATCAAATCTTTCGTCTATCTTTTCGCGCAGATATTTGATATAGACATCGACGACATTGCTTTTCATCTCGCCGTCGTCACCGAGGAAAACCGTACTCGCCTCTTCTCTCGAAACAGGCGTGCCTCTCTTTTCCATCAGCAGAGCGAAAAGATTGAATTCTCTGCGCGAGAGGAAAACCTTTTCTCCCTTTATATAGACGCATCGCTTTGTCCCATCGAGGACTATACCGAGCTTTCTCTCGGAAATATCGCTTTCCGTCTTTTCGCTCCTGCCCGAGAATATGACCCCGTAAAGCTCGCTCATGCGGAAAGGTCTCGGCAGGATGAAAAAGCGCGAAAGTTCGCCGTCGTCCACCGTGCGCAGCTGTGCATCCGTGCCATAGAGTATGACAGGTATATCGGGAAGCTTCAAATCGGGCGAAAAGCCGCCCGCATCGAGAAGCATCATATCATATTCCTCGTCTGCGGGAAGCTCGGCGGGCGATTTTATCTGCGCCTCCGCGCCCTTTTCCGCGATGGAGAGATAAAGCATTCTCGCATATATCCTGTCATCAGAAGCTATCAGTATTCTCATAAAAAAGCCCTCCGTTTCTTTAGTTTCAGAGCGTCACGCCCGTGGCAGGCACCTTTATCTTCCTGCATGAGGCGGACTCGGGATATTTTTCGAGATTTACCGTGGCAAGCTCAAGCTTCTGTCCGCTCTTGAGCGTGAATATCTGCACGCCCGCCGAGGTTCTCGAGGTTTTCTGCGGGATAAGTTTGGAGCTTACCGTTATGCCCTTGTTTCCGCTCTTCATGAAGATGTCGAAACTGCTCCCCGCCTCCTCATAAAATGCGCCGACAAGCGGCGAATTTGTATTGAAAGCCTTTACCAGCTTCTTTCTCGGAGCCTTGGTCGCATAGGCGGATATCGGTATGCGCACAGCCTTGCCGTTTTCGAATACAAAGACGAGGTTGTCATCGCTCTCGTAGTTTACATCTGTGCGCATCAGCTTTATCTTTTCGTCATCGTCGCATTTCAGCTTTGCCGGCAAATAATCGCCGAATTCGCTTGCCTTGCAGTTTGAGAAATCGCTGACTTTGGCGCGGTACATATTTCCGAGCGTGCCTATGCACATAAGCTGGGAAACATTTTCGGCATCGAGCGTTTCGAGCACGCTGTCGCCCTCTTTGAGCTTCTGCTCGTCGTTTCCGCGAAGCGACTGGAGCGTTATCTTCTTGAAATAACTCTCCTCAGTGAGCACAAGCTTTACATTGTAGTTTTCTATGAAGCTTTCGGCATCGTATTTCGGGAGCGTATCCTCATAGACTATCATCGTCTTTCTGGGAACGCCGTATTTCTCTTTTATCTCCTCAAGCTGCTTTATTATTCTGCGCTTGAGTTTGGCATCGGAGTCGATGACTGCGGAAAGCTCCGCTATCTCCTTTTTCAGCGATTCTATTTCTTTTATGCGCTCTATAATGTATTCGCGGTTGAAATTGCGCAGCTTTATCTCGGCAATATATTCCGCCTGAATCTCGTCTATCTTGAAGCCCGCCATCAGATTCGGGATGACATCCTTATCGCGCGCGGTCTCGCGGACTATCTTTATCGCTTTGTCGAGGTCGAGCAGTATCGTGCCAAGACCAACGAGCAGGTGAAGTTTATCGCTCTTTTTATCCCTTTCGAAAACAAGCTCGCGGCGATAACAACTCATGCGGAATTTTATCCATTCGAGCAGTATTTCGCGCACGCCGAGCTGACGCGCCTCGTTATCGACGATAACATTGAAATTGCAGGCATAACTGCTCTCGAGCGGCGTCTTTTTGAAAAGCTTCGCCATCACCTTTTCGGGGTCGGCTCCACGGCGCAGGTCGAGCGTCAGCTTGAAGCCGTGCAGGTCTATCTCATCGCGGACATCCGTCACCTCTTTGAGTTCGCCGCGCTTGATGAGGTCGGTAATCTTGGCGATAATCTGCTCTATCGTCACGCCGAAAGGAATCTCCAGAACATCTATGCAGTTTGATTCCTTGTCATAGACATAGCGCGAGCGCATATTGACGGAGCCTCTGCCCGTCTCGTAAATCGAAAGTATGTCCTCTTTATTATAGAGAATGGACGCGCCGCTCGCAAAATCCGGCGCCTTTATCAGCTCGGAGAGTTCCTCGCTCGTTATTTCGGGATTGCGCAGTGCCGCTATGGTGCCGTCGCATATCTCGGCGAGATTGAATGACGCTATTTCGCAGGCGATGCCGACGGCAACGCCTGAATTGGGCGAAACGAGTATATTCGGAAAAGTCGTCGGCAGTATCGTCGGCTCGCGCATGGTGCTGTCATAGTTATCGACGAAATCGACGGCGTTTTTATCTATACCCGAGAATATCTCGGCGCAGAATTTATCGAGTTTTACCTCGGTATAACGCGAGGCGGCGAAAGCCATCGTGCTGTACTGCTTGCCGAAGCTTCCCTTGGAATCTACAAAGGGATGAAGCAGTGTTTCGTTACCGCGCGTCAGACGCACCATTGTCTCGTATATCGCCATATCTCCATGCGGATTGAGGCGCATCGTCTGACCTACGACATTCGCACTCTTTGTCCTCGGTCCCGTCAGCAGTCCCATTTTATACATGGTATAGAGCAACTTGCGATGCGAGGGCTTGAAGCCGTCTATCGCGGGGATGGCGCGGGATATTATGCTCGTCATTACATACGGCATATAGTTCTTTTCTATTGTTTCCGTTATAGGCTGAAGCGTGACCTCCGCAGTCTCCTGCGGCTCTTCGATCATCTGCTTTTTTCTTGATTTTGCCATTGCTTTCTCCTTTCCGCGCGATTAAACATCCGCCTGACCAAAGTAGAATTTGCCGTTTTTGGCGATGAAAGCTTTTCTTTCTTTCAGATTGTCGCCGAGAAGCGTATCGAAAATATAGTCCGTCGCTTCCCTGTCATCGGGGCATATCTGGATGAGTCTGCGCGTCGCGGGGTTCATCGTCGTTTTCCACATCATATCGGGTTCGTTTTCGCCGAGACCCTTTGAGCGCTGAACGGTATATTTCGCGCCTTTCAGCTTTTCCGTTATCTCCGCCTTTTCCTTTTCGTCATAGGCAAAGTATGTCTCGTCCTTGCAGGTTATCTCATAGAGCGGCGATTCCGCTATAAAAACAAGCCCCTCGTCCACAAGCTTCGGAAGAAGCCTGTAGAAAAGCGTGAGCAGAAGCGTTCTTATCTGATAGCCGTCCTCATCGGCATCGGTGCAGATGATTATCTTGCTCCAGCGCAGTGCCGAACGGTCAAAAGCCATCGGCGATTTTTTATTATCCTTGTGCCCGCTCTCCAGCTCCATTCCGCAGCCGATGGCATTCACGAGGTCCATTATGATATCGCTCTCGAGAATCTTCTTGTAGGTGCTCTTCAGGCAGTTCAGCGTCTTTCCGCGAACGGGGATTATCGCCTGAAATTCCGCATCTCTGCCGAGCTTTACCGAGGTGAGTGCCGAATCGCCCTCAACTATATAGAGCTCTCTTCTCGTCGGGTCCTTGGAACGGCAGGAAACGAATTTGTTTATACGGTTTGTGACATCGTTTGCCGTTGTCATTTTCTTCTTGGCGCTGACGCGTGTATTCTCCGCTTCCTCGCGGCTGCGCTTGTTTATCAGCACCTGAGAGGCTATCTTCTCCGCCTCCAGCGGCTTCTCACGGAAATAGAGCTCGAGATTTTCTTTCATAAAGTTAGTCAGCGACTCCTGGATGAAAGTGTTCGTTATGCTCTTTTTCGTCTGGTTTTCATATGAAGCCTGCGTGGAGAAACTGCTGATTATCAGTATCAGGCAGTCGGCTATGTCGGCATAGCTTATCTTCTGCTCGCTCTTTGTATATTTGCCGGTCTGGCGCAGATATTTGTCTATGGCATATGTGAATGCGGCGCGGACGGCACGGTCGGGCGAGCCGCCGTATTCGAGATAGCTCGAATTATGATAATATTCCGTCAGATGCGTCGTATTGGAAAAGCAGAAAGCTATCTGCGCTTTCAGGCGGTATTCCGCTCTGTTGTCGCAGTCCCTGCCCTTGTCCTGCATATTCCAGACCACGGGAGCCGTGAGCGAAGTTTCGCCCGCCGCCGCGGCTATATAGTCGGCAATGCCGTTTTCGTAGTAATATTCATGCTCCTCGAAGGTTCCGTCCTCGTTTTCCCATCTGAAAACAAATTTCACGCCCGGGTTTACCATCGCCTGCCTGTCCAGCATCGTGGTGTAGTATTCCTTGCCGACATTGATATCGGTGAAAACCTCGGGGTCGGGCTTCCAGTAAACCGTGGTGCCCGTCTTTTTGTCCTTTTTGGTGAGCGGTGTTGCCGTCAGTTCCCCGACGGGACAGCCCTTTTTGAAATTCATCTCGTACATTTCGCCGTCGCGGTACGAGCGCACCTGCATAAATTCCGAGGCATACTGCGTCGATGCGGCGCCGAGTCCGTTGAGTCCGAGAGAAAATTCATATGAGGAATCCTCGCCGCCGACATTGTATTTGCCTCCCGCGTAAAGCTCGCAGTAGACAAGCTCCCAGTTGTATCTTCCCTCCGCTTCGTTATAGCCGAGCGGCACGCCGCGACCGAAGTCCTCAACGCATATGCTGAGGTCTTTATATGCGGTAACATTTATCAGATTGCCATAGCCGGCGCCCGCCTCATCGACAGCGTTTGACACTATTTCGAAAACGCTGTGGCGGCATCCGTCTATTCCGTCCGAACCGAAAATAACGGCAGGGCGAAGGCGCACTCTGTCCGCTCCCTTTATAGACGATATACTGTTATTGCCGTAGTCCTTGCTCTTGCTTGCCATTTTTTACGAAAACTCCTCATGTATTTTTTCTTTCCGCCGCGGGAAATTTCAATATAATATTGATTTATTTACAAAAATCAGTATAATTAGTATAGTACTTGAGTTTATTCTACCATATATTGTTATAAATATCAAGAAGTTTTTTCAAAAGTTCGGGGGCAGTTCATGATAAAAAAGGTTTTTTCCGATGAAAATATAGAGTTTTTTGCCGTGCTTCCCTTTGATAAGTGCGAGGTCATGCGTCCGGATTTCATTTCGCGCAGGGGAATCGATATCGCCGCGGTAAAGAGCGCCGTCATGTTTCTTGTGCCGTATATTGCGGGCGACGGCGGCGATGGCAATATATCGCTCTATGCGCGAAGCCTCGATTACCATAGCTACTGCGATTCGCTCTTTTCCCGCATATGCGCAAGGCTTGAGGAATGCTACGGCAGGCACTTCTGTGGCTTTGCCGACAAATCGCCTCTCTCGGAAACATACACGGCGGCGTGCGCGGGACTGGGCATAATCGGCGACAATCACCTGCTCATAAACGAAAAATACGGCTCCTTTGTCTTTATCGGGGAGATTCTTTCCGAGGTGCCCGCAGAGGAGCTCGGCTACGACGGGCATGAGCCTGTCACAGGCGGCTGCCTGCACTGCGGCAAATGCAAAGCCGCCTGCCCGATGACGGAAAGCGGCATGGACTGCCTTTCCGCCGTAACACAGAAAAAAGGCGAGCTGACGCCTGAAGAAGCGGCATACATACTGAAATACGGCAGCGCATGGGGATGCGACATCTGCCAGACAAGCTGTCCGCTCGTGCTTCGCGCGATAGAGCGCGGAGCGAAAACTCCGATAGAATTTTTCTATCGCGACAGGATATCGACGCTCACAAGCGGGACGGTGAACGCGATGAGCGACGAAGAATTTGCCGCACGCGCCTTTTCATGGCGCGGCAGAAAAACGATACTGCGTAATCTCGCGCTTTTCGAGAAGCAAAGCGGCAAAAACGAATAGAAACGCCGCATTCTACGCATGATTTTCAATAATATCTGACTTATCACAAATCGGAGAGACCTATGAATAAAGAGATTCGCGCCCTGAAGCGTGAAAACAGAAAACTGCGAAAGCAAAACGAATATCTCGCCCATCGCGTCGATGTGCTCTCGGGCGCAAAGCAGGGCGGCGCTCAGGCGCAGATACGCAAGAAAATGCGCCTGCAGAGCGCCTCGGGCTTCTGGGCATACAATCTGCTCAGGATAAAGAGCACCGCCGCATACGCGATATATGATAAGGCGATGTTTACCCTGCGCAAATATGTTTTCGCCTCAAATCTTATCCTCATAGCAAAATATATCATCGCGATAGTGCACGGAAGCGTTGCGCTCGTCGTGGCGGCGGGCGTTCTCGCCGTCACCCTGCCTGTGCTGGGGCTGATGGCGCTCTCGGCTTTTCTCGTCGCTCTTATCCTGCAACGCAGATGGAACACATTTTTCCGCGGATATCTGAGCGGCAAGAGAGTTTATCTCTTCTTCCATATCCGCCGCGGCAGGAGCGAAAAATATTATCTCGATATGGCAAAGGCTCTCGGCGAGAATACCGTGATACTTGTAGTCAGCGATTCGCTCTTCACGGTAAAGGATGTCTGCGTTTCGCATTCCCACTCGGGCGATAATATCTATTATATCTACTCGGGCTACTATTTCATGCTGAAAAAGCTCCTGCGCTCTCCCGATATAGAGACGGTGGCACAGATTTACTGATAAAAAACAATTGCAATAAGGAGGAAAAGGCATATGGTCGGCTTCATATACGGCAGAAGCGGCTCGGGAAAGAGCGAGCTTCTCTTTGACATAGCCGAAAAATCGGCGCAAAGCGGCAGACATGCCTATTTTCTCGTGCCGGACAGAGAGGCGGTCAATGCCGAACGCACCGCGGCAAAGCGGAATCTCGGCGCGGAGCTCGATATCATCACTTTCACGCGGCTCTGCGATTTCGTTTTCCGCAGATACGGCGGCATCTGCAAAACATACATAGAAAACGGCGCGAAAAGGATTCTCATGCGCCGAGCGCTCACTTCACTCTCGCCCGCGCTTTCCGTTTACGGCGGCATATCGGATTCCGATACAAATGCCGTAAACGAGCTCGTGAAACTGCGCACGGATATGACGCGCGGCAAGATTACTCCGCAGGCGCTCATGGCGGCATCGGAAAAACTCGCGGAAAACGCGCGTCTCGGCGGCAAGCTCTCCGATATCGCGCTTATTTCCGCCGAATACGACGCGCTCGTCGCCGAGAAATACGACGACCCCGATTCCGCGCTCTCGGAAGCGGCGGACAAGCTCCGCTTCGGCGGCTTCTTCGTAGGATGCGATGTTTTCATCGATTCCTTTGCTTTCTTTACAAAGGAGCAATATGAGATAATCTCGGAAATCTTCCGTCAGGCGGAGAATGTGCATATCACGCTCGCCTATGACCCGACGGAGGATGCCGCGCTCGCTCCTTTTTATAACATAAACGAAACGGGCAGGCGGCTCCGCGCCTCCGCCTACGAAAACGGATGCGATATCGCGCCCGATACCGTACTGCGCGAAGCACCGCGCTTTTCCGCGCCGGAGCTATCCTATCTCGCGCTGAATCTCTGGCATGAATCGAATGTCAAGCCGAAGTACGAACCCGAATGCGGCGCACTGCGCGTAATCTGCGCCGCAAACAAGACGGAGGAAGCGCGCGCCGTCGCCTGCGATATAGCAAGACGCGTGCGGCTTGGCGCAAGATATCGCGATTTCGCGATAATTTCGCGCAGGCGCGACGACTACACAGGCATAATCGACGCGATGCTCCGAAGCTATGAGATACCGTATTTTCTCTCGTCGCGCTCGGATATAATGCGGCTCTCGCCGATACGCTTCGTTTTCGCGGCGCTCGAAATATGCCGCCGCGGCTTCACTCTCGAAAATGTCACGGCTTATATCAAGACAGGGCTTCTCGATATTCCCGATGAGTCCCTCGGTCTTTTCGAAACATATATCACCCGCTGGAATATACACGGTGCGCGTTTCACCGACGGCACGGCGTGGACAATGAATCCCGACGGCTACGGCGCCGTGGCAAATGAGGAAACGGAGTGCAGGCTCACCGAGATAAACTCGGTTAAGGAAGCCGTAATCGCTCCTCTGCATATGTTCTGCGCCGAAGCGGGAAAGAAGCAGAGCGTGCGCGAGCATTGCCGCGTGCTCTTCGATTTCATATCGTATATGCGCATACCGGAGATGACGGAAAAGCTCTGCCGCGCGCTCGCCGAAGCGGGAGAAGCGGGCATTGCCGCCGAGCTTTCGCAGGCGCACGGGCTTATCTGCGATATGCTGGACAGCCTCGTCGCCTGCTCGGGCGATACCGAGGTAAACTGCGAGGGCTTTACTTTCATGCTCCGCATGATGGCGCAGGATAAGGATGTCGGCAATATACCGACATCCGTAGACGAGGTGCTGATAACGGAAGCGGGCGCCTCGAACTCCGAAAATGTAAAATATGTCTATGTCATCGGCGCAGTAGAGGGTGTTTTTCCCGCCGCGGTGACAGAAGAAAGCTTCTTCTCCGAGCATGAGAAAAAGCTGCTCTCCGACATCGGCATAGATATAAGCACGCGGCTGGAAAACAAGCTCGCGGACGAGCTTTTCTTCTTCTATTCCGCGGTATGTTCGGCTTCCGACGCGCTGACGGTGACTTATCCGAGATATATCGGCGGGGAGAAAGCGTCAAAATGCGCCCCGCTCCGCCGCATGCTCGAAATGTTTCCGAAGCTTCGCGAGGAGCGCTTTGACGATGTGCCGACAGAGGAGCTTATCGAGCGTCCGCTCCCTGCCATGGAATATGCCGCTTCTCTTTCCGGCGCTCTCGGAGAGAAACTGCGTGCATATTTCCTCTCAAATGAAAAATACGCCCCGAGGCTGAAATACGCGGGCGAGCCGCTCTCGGCAAAGGAGTGCCGTCTCACTCCCGAATGCACGGGAGAGCTTTTCCCCGAGAGGGTGAATATCAGCTATTCGCGGCTGGAAAAATACATAAGGTGCAATTTCTCGTATTTCTGCGATTACGAGCTGAAAATAGCCGACTGCACAAGGATAAAATTCGGCGCGCTCGATATAGGAAATTTCATGCACAAGCTGCTTGAGGAAACAGCAAAATTCGTCCTCGATTCTGGCGAACACGACGCGGCGAAAACGGATGCGTATATCCGTTCCCGCGCGGAGGAATACCTGCGCAAAACCGCAGGCGGCGAGGAATTTATCTCCGGCAGGCTCCGCCATATTTCGGATAAGCTCTGCCGCAGTGCCTCCGCTTTCGTATCCGATATGGTGCGCGAATTTGACCAAAGCGGCTTCCGCGCGGTCGATTTTGAAGCAGGCATAGGTACTGGCGAAGGAAGCATCCCGCCGATGAAGCTCGAGGATGAAAACGGCAGGGTTTCTCTGCGCGGAGTCATCGATCGAGTGGATACACTCGAGGGTGACGACGGAAACCTGTATGTGCGCATAGCCGACTACAAAACAGGCACAAAAACCTTCGATATGAACAAGATACGCGAGGGATTTGACCTGCAGATGCTGCTCTATCTCTTCTCCGTCTGCGAAAACGGCGAGCGGCGCTACGGCAAAAAGCCGCTTCCCGCAGGTGTGCTCTACATAGGCGTAAAGCCGCCGCAGAAAGCGGGACACATCGGCGAAGAAGCCGAAGCTGACTTCGCTCCCGTGAAGAGCGGCATTCTCATAAACGACGAAAAGGTTCTGCGCGAGATGGAGCGAAATCTCGAGGGGCATTTCATCCCGATAACGGAGAAAAATCTCGCCTCGGGCAAGGGTCTGCTCACGCGCGGGGAATTTGAAAGCCTGCGCGGCGATGTGCGGAATACCGTGCTCGCATTTGCCGCGAAACTGCGCTCAGGCGAAGCTTGCGCCGCGCCTGTCACGGCAGGCGACATCGACCCATGTGAATACTGCAAAGACAAAGCGATATGCCGTGCCGCCTCAAAAAGCCGTGCGCGTAGAAAATAAGCGAAAACCCAAGGAGGATAAGCCACATGGCTATACCGGAGAAAATACTTAAAAAGGTTGAAAAACCCGCCAGATACACGGGCGGCGAATGGGGACAGACGATAAAGGACAAAAAGGATATCGATATCCGTTTTGCCTTCTGCTTTCCCGATACATACGAGATAGGAATGTCCAATCTCGGCATACGCATACTCTACGATGTGCTCAATGCGCGCGCGGACACATGGTGTGAGCGCGTCTACGCTCCGTGGACGGATATGGAAAAATATATGCGCGAATACGATATCCCGCTCTTCGCGCTCGAAAGCGGCGACCCGCTCCGCGAATTTGATTTCATAGGATTTACGCTCCAGTATGAGCTCTGCTATACCAATATGCTGAATATGCTGTCTCTTTCGGGCGTGCCGATACGCTCCGCCGACCGCGACGAGAGTATGCCCATAGTCGTCTGCGGCGGCCCCTGCACATATAATGCCGAGCCGATGGCGGATTTCATCGACCTATGCCTCATCGGCGAGGGCGAAGAGGAAATCGACGAGCTGATGACCATATATGCAAAGCATAAGAAAAAGGGCTTCGTAAAGGAAGATTTCCTCCATGAATGTGCAAAGCAGGAGGGCTTCTATGTTCCCTCTTTCTATTCCGTCGAATACAACGATGACGGCACGGTAAAGAAATATACGCCGAAATACGACGATATCCCGACGAAGATAAAAAAGCGCATTATAAAAGATATGGATACGGTGCGCTTCCCGAAAAAGGTAGTGATGCCTTTCATCGACACGGTGCATGACCGCATCATGCTCGAGGTATACCGCGGTTGCATACGCGGATGCCGCTTCTGTCAGGCAGGTATGATTTACCGCCCCGTGCGCGAGAAATCCGTGGAAACGCTCTGCCGCGAGGGCAAAACGCTCGCCGACTGCACCGGCTATGACGATATCTCCCTCATTTCGCTGAGCATCAGCGACTATTCTCATATAAATGAGCTGACCGACCGCCTGCTCGAATGGACAAACGAGCGCAAAATTTCGCTCTCGCTTCCCTCTCTGCGCGCCGACAGCTTCACAAAAGAGCTGATGGATAAGGTTTCGAGCGTGCGTGCGGGCGGACTCACCTTTGCTCCCGAGGCGGGAACACAGCGCCTGCGCGATGTCATAAACAAGAATCTCGCAAAGGAAGATTTGCTCCGCGCCTGCCGCGTGGCATTCTCTGGCGGCAAGAGTCAGGTCAAGCTCTATTTCATGCAGGGTCTGCCGACGGAAACGGATGCCGACCTCGACGGCATCTACGAAGTTGCCGAGAGCGTTATCGATACATATTATCAGACGCCGGACAGACCGCGCAAGGCGCCGCTCGTCACCATCTCCGCCGCCTGCTTCATTCCGAAGCCGTTCACGCCTTTTCAGTGGGAACCGCAATGCGATATGGCTGAGCTTGAGAGAAAACAGCATTATCTCGACGGCGTGATAAAGGACAGAAAGGTGAAATACAACTACCACGACGCAAAGGTCAGCCGCATAGAAGCCGTATTTGCCCGCGGAGACAGAAAGCTCTGTGCCGCAATGGAGGAGGCTCACCGCCGCGGCATGGTATTCGACAGCTGGGAGGAGCATTTCGACTATGACAAGTGGCTTGAGGTTTTCGCGGCAGTGGGCATAGACCCCGCATTCTACGCAAACCGCGAGTTCGGCGAGGACGAGGTTCTCCCATGGGATATAATAGATATAGGTGTAACAAAGGAATTTCTGCTTCGTGAGCGCCACCGCGCCCATGAGGGAAAAACCACGGAAAATTGCCGCAATGCCTGCAGCGGTTGCGGCGCAAACAGTCTCGGAGGTAAAACAGCATGGTGCCCGAAAGCAAAAAAATAAGAGTAATGTTTTCCAAAACGGGAGCGCTGAAATTCATCTCTCATCTCGATATGAACAGAACGATGAAAGCGGCTTTTCTCCGCTCGAAATTGCCGATATGGTATACCATGGGCTTCAATCCCCATCCGAAAACGGTATTTTCCCTGCCGCTTTCCGTCGGCGTCTCCGACCTCTGCTGTTTCATGGATTTCAGGATAACGGAAGAGGTTTCGCATGAGGAAATCTGCCGCGCGCTGAATGCCGCCTTCCCCGAGGGACTTCACGCGCTCGAAGCCTACGAACCGCAGACCAAACTCTCTGATATCGGCTGGTCGGAATATGAGATAAGCATCGAAGCGGTCGGTGCAGACACTTCCTCGGAAGAAAAGATAAAGGCGGTTTTCGCCGCACCGATGGTGATAGAGAAAAATTCCAAGGCAGGCATTAAAACGGTCGATATAGCGCCGCTCTGCGAGCTTGCGGAGTGCCGCGCCGAGGGCGACAAAATAAGCCTTCGGCTCCTGCTCTCCTCTACGGAAAACGAATTTGTAAATCCACGCTTCCCGATAGAATGTATATCAAAGGCACTGGATGAGATTCCCGCCGATGCCGATACGGATATCTGCCGCACTGCGGTATATCTCGCCGATAAGAAAACATATTTCAGATAAGCGCAAGGCGCAAGGAGGAAACGAAAATGACAAAACAGCCCGATGAAAGAAAGGCTCTGCTCTTTTCCGCGGTGCTCTCGCTGGAGACTCCCGAGGAATGCGAAAATTTCTTCTGCGACCTCTGCACAAAAACAGAGCTTCGCGAGATGACCAAGCGCCTCTGGGCGGCAAAGCTCATACTCAAGGGGAAGAAATATTCCGAGATAGTCGAGGAAACAGGACTCAGCACAGCGACAATTACCCGCGTAAACGGCTCTCTCCGCGACGGAAGCGAAGGCTATATGACCGTCCTCTCCCGCATACTCAAAAATACGGAGGAAGGCAAATGAGCGAAATATACAGCGCACTCGCGCCGCACTACGACAGACTGATGCAGGATACGGATTATTCCGCATGGTGCGATTTCTACGAAGCCTGCTTTGAAAAATACGGTGTGGAATCCCCTGCCGCAATAGTCGACCTCGGATGCGGCACGGGAAGCATCTCCATAGAACTTGCAAAGCGCGGACACAGCGTGACAGGGCTTGATACAAGCGAAGAAATGCTCGCCCTCGCATACAGAAAAGCCGAGGAAGCAAAGGTGAAGCTTCTCCTGCTCTCGCAGAATATGACCTGCTTTGACAGCGGCACGCATACGGATGCGGCGCTCTGCTGTTTTGACGGGATAAATTATCTCGCGGACACGGGCGAGGTCTGTTCCTGCTTCTGCTCGGCATATGAAAACCTGCGCGGCGGCGGACTTTTCATCTTCGATATCTCAACGCCCTACAAATACGAAAATATCCTCGCAAACAACAGCTTTGTTTATGAATATGAGGATTTGTTCACCGTATGGGAGAGCTTCTATAATAAGAAAAGCGGCGTATGCGATTTCGACCTGACATTCTTCGCGAAGCACAAAAACGGGCTCTGGGAGCGCAGCGACGAATATCAGTGCCAGCGCAAATACAGCGAAAGAACAATAATTTCTCTCCTGAAAAAAGCCGGCTTCGAACTGCTCGAAACCGCATCGGATATAGATTTTTCGCCTGTCACGGCGACAAGCGAGAGAGAATTTTTCATCTGCAAAAAGAAGGTGTAAACTATGGAAAAATACAATGTTACCCGCGCGATGACGCGCGACGGCTCGGCGAGAATCCTCGTGATAAATTCCCGTGATATCGTAAACCGCGCCATCGAATATCACCATACCGAACCGACGGCGACGGCGGCTCTCGGCAGAATACTCACGGCAGCTTCGCTGATGGGAACGATGCTGAAGGAAAAGGAGGACAGCCTCACTCTTCGCTTCAAGGGTGACGGACCGCTCGGCAGTGCCGTTGCGGTATCGGATTACAAGGGCAATGTCCGCGGATATATCATGCATCCCGAGGTCGATCTGCCGCTCAAGCCGAACGGCAAGCTCGATGTCGGCGGCGGCATAGGTCACGGAACGCTCTCTGTCGTGCGCGACGACGGCACGGGAGAGGCTCATGTAGGCTCCACGGCTATTGTCAGCGGCGAGATAGCGGAGGATATCTGCGCATATTTTGCAAAGAGCGAACAGATACCGACGGTATGCTCTCTCGGCGTGCTCGTAGATAAGGACAAAACCTGCAAGGCGGCAGGCGGAATACTGATACAGCTTCTTCCCTTTGCCGATGAGGAGACTGTCGATAAAATAGAAAAGAATGTGCCGCTGCTCTCGAATATCTCCCTGCTCTTTGACGCGGGCATGACAAACGAAGCGATAATCGACCGCGCCATGGCGGGCATAGAATACGATGTTTTCGACGATTTCACGGCGGAATATCGTTGCTCCTGCTCGCGCGAGCGCATACTCGGCGCCATCTCGAGCTTTTCGGAAAAGGAACTGGACGAAACCTTTGATAACCTCTCCGAAATAGAAGTCTGCTGTCACTTCTGCGATAAGAAATATTACTTTACGCGAAAAGAAGTTGAAGAATGCAAAAAAGCAAGAGAGGAAAAGAAAAATGGATAATTTCTGCGAAAGAAAAAACAAGGAGCTCTTTGAAAAGGTCTCCGAAAAGCAGCTTAAATACGCAAAGAAAACCATGCTTCTGATTTTCGTTCTGATAGGAGCGGTATTTCTCATCATGGGGCTTGTGCTTATAGCCTGCAATGTCCGCGATGAGGAAAACGGCGTTCTCGTCGGCATAATTTTCGCGCCGATAGGAGCATTTTTCATACTTCTGGGGCTGACACTGCGCTTCGCTGTGCCGAGAACCTACAACTATGAAAACTACAAAAAGCGCATGGAAAAATACGGTTATTATGTAAGCACATATGATATGTACATCACCGTCGCTCTTCAGGAGGAGCGCATAGCCGAGCTTGAAAAGAAAGTAAAAGAGCTCGAAGAAAGGCTCTGAAAAACGGAGGAAAACAAATGAAAAGCAAAGCCTGCATCATGACATTCCGCCCATTCAATATCCCCGCTGTCTACAGCGACGATATGCTCGCGCGTCTCTCGGATGAATTTGATATGCTCCCGTATATCTGCTCGAAAGACGATTTCCCCGCGCTCGAGGGCGAACTGCAAAAGGTAGAGTATATCTTCTCCACATGGGGAATGCCCGCGCTCTCCGAGGAGGAAATACGGCGGTATCTGCCGAGGCTGAAAGCGGTTTTCTATGCCGCGGGTACCGTTCAACAGTTTGCGCGTCCGTTTATCGCTTGCGAAGTCGATGTATTTTCCGCATGGGCGGCAAACGCCGTGCCTGTAGCCGAGGTGGCAGCCTCTGAAATTCTGCTTGCCAACAAGGGCTTCTTCCGCCGCGAGGTAAAAAGCCGCGCAGACTGGCATAACGACGACCGCGAGCGGCTCTACCCCGGCAATTTCCGCACGCGCGTCGGCATACTGGGCGCCGGCATGATAGGCACGATGGTGATAAACCACCTGCGCCGCCATGAACTCGAAATATATGTTTTCGACCCGTTTCTCCCCGATGAAAAAGCGGCGGAGCTGGGCGTCACAAAGACGGGACTGCATGAGGTTTTCGCCTCCTGCAATGTCATCTCCAATCACCTTGCAAACAATGAGCAGACAAAGGGCATGATAGACCGCTCCTGCTTTGACCTGATGGGAAAAGCCGCTGTTTTCATAAATACGGGCAGGGGCGCGCAGGTGAATACCGCCGACCTGATAGCGGCGATGAAAGCCTGCCCCGAGCGGCTTGCTCTGCTCGATGTCACCGACCCGGATGAGCCGCCGGCAGAGGAAAGCGAGCTTTATCGCCTGCCGAATGTGCGTCTAACACCGCATATAGCGGGCAGTATCGGAAACGAGCCGCGCCGCATGGCGGAATATATGTTTGCTGAATACAAAGCTTATTCCGCAGGCAAACCCACAAAATACAAGGTAACGGCAAAAATGCTTGAAACCATGGCATGAGGAGGTTATAATCATGCATCCTTTCGAACTGAAAATACCGAATACATTCCATTATCAGACACTTGATGAGATAGACTACGACGCGAGAAAGCGCGGACTTCATATCCCGTTTTCGCGCGATCTTTCGCCGCTTGCCGTAAAGCCGGCGGTGCACACGCGTGCGGGCGATATCGTGCTTGCAAATTCGCTCTCCGTCCATCCGATGGAGGGCTTTGACGCGGACGAAACAGGCGCGCCCTCGGCGCTTACCGAGCGCAGATATCTGCGCTTTGCGCACTCCGGTGCGGCACTTATCTGGTCGGAGGCGATAGCCGTCTGTCCCGAGGGACGCACCTCGGACAGGCAGCTCATGATTACCGAGGAAAATAAAGAGAAATTCCGCGCCATGATAGCAAAGGTAAAAAATGTGACAGGCGCTCCGCTGATAGCTCAGCTTACCCATTCGGGCAGATTTTCGCATAACAGTGCCGCTCCCTATCCGCTCATCGCCACGCACAGCAAGCCCATAGAGGAATACCGTCCTCTCCCCGATGGGACACCGCTCCTGACCGACGAATATCTCGACAGCCTTCCGGAAAAATATCTTGCCGCGGCAAAACTGCTGATATGGGCAGGCTTTGACGGAGTGGATATCAAGGCATGCCATCAGTATCTGCTCGGCGAGCTTCTTTCGGCATATACGAGAGAGGGCAAATACGGCGGAAGCTTTGAAAACAGAAGCCGTCTCATGCTCGATATAACAAAGCTGATAGCCGAAAACACAGACAAACGCGTTATTCTCGCTTCCCGCCTCGGCATATGCGATATGATAGAAAAGCCCTACGGCTTCGGCATGGCGGACGATGGGCAAACGCCCGATTTCACCGAGGCAAACAAGCTTATCGGAAAGCTCTCGGCGCTCGGCGTTTCGCTTATCGATATGACTATGGGAAGCCCGTATTTAAATCCGTATATCAACCGCCCGCAGAATAAGGGCGAGAGGATACCGCCCGAGCATCCGCTCGTCGGCGTAGACCGCCTTATCCACGGCGCGGAAGCAATTCAAAAATCAAATCCCTCCGTTGCCGTCATCGGCACAGGCTACAGCTACCTGCGCGAATTTGCGCCGTATGCCGCGGCGGGCGCGCTTGAGAGAGGATATTCCACTCTCGTCGGCTTCGGCAGAATGGCTTTTGCCTACGACCGCTTTGCGGACGATTTCATCTCGGGAAATACAGACAAAAGCAAGGTCTGCCTTGCCTGCAGTAAATGCACGGAGATTATGCGTGCGGGCGGCACTACGGGCTGTCCTCTGCGCGATCAGGAAATCTATCTGCCGATATATCGCAGGCTCTGCATGAAAAAATAAGAAAGAGGGTGCTTTTATGGAAAGAAAAATCGCCATAGTCACAGGAGCATCGCGCGGTATCGGAAACGGTATTGCCACAGCACTTGCCGCCGAGGGCTTCACACTCGTCTGCGTTCAGCAGAGCGAAAACGAGGAATATATGGAAGCCATCCGCGCACTCTCACCCGAGTCTGTCTGCATACGCGCCGATATATCAAAGGCAGATGACGAAGCACGCATCATAGATACGGCAATTGAACGCTTCGGCAAGATAGATATTCTCGTAAACAATGCGGGCGTAGCACCGAAGGAGCGCGAGGACATCCTCAATATGAGCCGCGAGAGCATGGACAGGCTTCTCGATATCAATCTGAAAGGCACATTTTTCTTAACTCAATACTGCGCAAACAAAATGACAGAGCTCGGCTTTGGAGAAGCTATCATCAATATCACCTCCATGTCGGCATATACCTCGAGCACGAGCCGCGGTGAATACTGCATCTCAAAGGCGGGACTCTCGATGGTGACAACGCTCTTTGCAGACCGCCTCGCCGAATACGGCATAAATGTCTATGAGGTGCGTCCCGGCATAATCAAGACGGATATGACGGCGACGGTGAACGAAAAATACGACAGACTCATCGGCGATGGGCTCCTCCCGATAAAACGTTGGGGTTATCCCGAGGATATAGGGCGCGCCGTCGTCGCGCTGGCAAAGGGCTATCTGCCGTATTCCACAGGCGAAGTTATAAATATAGACGGCGGCTTCCATATCCGCCGCCTGTAATCGGAGGGTAAAATGAACTTTTCTCTTGTCGATTTGGGCATTCCCTGCCGCTCTTTTCGCGCCGTTATAGTCGGGAGCGGAGTGGCGGGCTACAATGCCGCAAGAAAGCTTTATGACCTTGGCGTGCATGACATAGCCATAATCACCGAGGGCGAGAAAATGGGCACCTCGCGGAATACGGGCTCCGATAAGCAGACATATTACAAGCTGACGCTTGCCGGCGGCGATGGCGATTCCGTTTCCGATATGGCGGAAACGCTCTTTTCGGGCGGTGCCATGCACGGAGATATCGCCCTCGCACAGGCGGCGGGCTCGGTGCGGTGTTTTTTTGAGCTTGTCTCTCTCGGCGTGCCTTTTCCCCATAATGAATACGGCGAATATGCCGGCTACAAGACCGACCACGACCCCCGCATGCGCGCGACCTCCTGCGGTCCTTATACCTCAAAATATATGACCGAGGCGCTCGAGTGCGCTGTGAAAAGCAAAAACATCCCGATTTTCGACGGCTACCGCGCCGTGAAAATACTGCATAGCGGCGGCAGAGCCTGCGGCATCGTCGCGCTTTGCCCTGCGCTGATAAATGAGAAAAACCGCTACGGCATCGCGGTTTTCCTCGCGGATAATGTCATATGGGCGACAGGCGGACCCTCCGCCATATATTCCGAGAGCGTCTATCCCGAGAGCCAGACCTGCGCGCACGGCACGGCTTTTGAAGCGGGTGCCGCGGGCATCAACCTGACGGAATCGCAATACGGCATAGCTTCTCTCGGCTTCCGCTGGAACCTCTCGGGGACATATCAGCAGGTTATCCCGCGCTATTTTTCGCTGGATGAAAACGGAAACGAGCATGAATTTCTCACGGATTATTTCCCCGACACGGGTGAAATGCTCGGCGCGATATTTTCAAAGGGCTACGAGTGGCCCTTTGACCCGCGCAAAATATTCCGCGGCGGCAGGCGACTCTCTTCGCTCATAGACCTCGCCGTTTTCTCGGAAAAGCGCCACGGCAGGCGCGTATTCATGGATTTCCGCCGAAATCCCGCCGCTTCCGAGCATGGCGGCTCGCTTGATTTTTCCCTGCTACCGGACTATGCACACAAATATCTCGAAAAATCGGGGGCGCTTCTGCCGCTCCCCATCGACCGTCTGCAAAAAATGAACGAGCCCGCTGTCTCGCTCTATCGCGAGCATGGCATAGACATCACGCTTGAGCCGCTCGAGATAGCCGTCTGCGCTCAGCATAACAACGGCGGGCTTGACGCGGACATATGGAGCGAAAGCACTGCGCTTGCCGGATTTTTCCCGATAGGCGAATGTGCCGGAACATTCGGCGTATATCGCCCGGGCGGCACGGCGCTCAACGCCACGCAGGTCGGCTCCATGCGCGCCGCGGAAAAGATTGCAGGGAGCGCGCCCGTGACAAAGCCCGATGAAAGCGAAATCTCGCGCGATATCGCCGATATGATATCGTTTTTCGATATACTTTCCCGCCCGAGAATAAGACTGCCGCGGGAGGAAATTTTCGCCCGCAGGAAGGAATACGGCAGGATAATGAGCGAATGCGGTGCCTTTGTGCGCTCGCCTGCCGCCATCTCATCGGCAATATCGTCTGTGCGCTCGTGCCTCAGTTCATTTGAAACCGACTATGCCGGAGCGGCGCCCGCGCTAATGCCGGAGGTCATGATAAACCGCGACATTCTGATAACGGCGCTCGTCTATCTCGGCGCAATCGAAGATTACATCGCGCACGGCGGCAAAAGCCGCGGCTCGTATCTTGTCACAGAGAGGAGCGTCGATGAGCTTATCGCCGAGGGGCGCGATATCGAAACGGACGAGGAGCATTTCTCTCAGGTGCAGACAGCGCTTTACTCAGGCGGCAAAATGAAATTTTCCTTTTCGCCCGTGCGTCCTATCCCCGAGCGCGAACTTTGGTTTGAGAATGTATATAATGAATATAGAAAAGGCTCGGTAAAAACTCCCCTTTCACATAAATAAAAAAGAACCCGTGTGCGGAATGCTGCCCCGCGCACGGGTTCTTTTTTCGTCTCTCGGTTTATTTATCTTTACTTTTCATCACAAGACTGATTATTCCGGTTACCGCGCCGTAGAGAACGCCCGCGACAGCCCAGATTATCCAGCTCATCTGCTTTTCCGCGCCGCTGTACAGGAATATGAGAAACACCGCCGTCGTCACAAGCCAGTAGACAAGACTCACCGTGCCGATAATGCCGCCTGACGCCTTGCGCTTTCTCGTGTAGTCGCCCTCCTCAAGGAGCTTTTCCATAGCGGCATTGTATACTCCGCCGTAAACAAAGAGAAAAACGCCTATGCCGGCTATAAAAAACAGTGCGCATACAGCCAGAATATATATCATATCGGAAACGGTATTTTCCGCGCCGTCAAAGCAGAGCGCTATGAAAATAGGAACCGCAGAAAGAATGCAGAGAACCGCTCCGAGTATATTCATGCGGGAAAATTTCGTCTCGAAATCTTTCTTCTTCTCTCTTACCATGCCGGAAACGCCGTATTCAGTTTCAAAAGGTTCATTTCCGAGGAAGTCGTATGCTTTTACTCTCGCACTGCAGGAAAGAAAAATCGCCGCGCCGACAGCCACGAGCAAAAGAAGCACCGAAAGCCCGATGCCCGCGGCAGCTCCCTCTGAAATATATTTTCCCGAGTCGGCAAGCCCCGCCATGATGAGAAGGACTATCGGCGATATTATACAAAGAAAAGTGGCAAACGCTATTTTCGGTGCGGCTGCTCTTCTCTTCCCGAGATAATCCGAAGCCTCCTCCATCGTCACACGACGAAGCCCCGTGTCGGATTCATCCGCCGCGAGCGCCGCAGGCGCATCGTCTATCTCATCCTTGAGCAGGTAGTCGGTCGATACACCGAAAAGCCTGCTCATTTTCAGAAGCTTATCCATATCGGGTATGGACTGCGCACCCTCCCATTTTGATACGGACTGACGCGATACCCCGAGCTGCTCCGCAAGCTCCTCCTGCGACCAGCCCGCCTTTTTTCTCTGCAATATAATTTTGTCTGCCAGAATCATTTTATTTCTCCTTAATGCTGAAATTTTTGTCGGCGTCATGCGCCTTTCATGCTTGAATTATAGCACTTTTTTCGGTTGCATACCATAAAGCGCGCATGACAATTTGTCAAAAGGCGGTTGCATTTTGCTTTTTTCTTCCGTACTGCGATTATATCAGCAAAAATACGGCTTGTCAAGCTTTCTTCTTTGCCAAGCGCTTTTCTTCTGCTCCCGCCGCCGAAAAACGCTTCGCGGCAAGCCTCGGCAAAATGAAAACCGCCGTTTCGAGTGCCACTTCGTCCGTCAGCATCAGCACGCTTGCGAGATTTATCGAGGTCATGACGGCAACAGCAAGGTCAGCAAGTTCCCATATCAGCCCCTGCCGCATGACAGCTCCCGCCACGGTGCAGAGGCAATACAGCGCGAGATAGACGGCGACAGGCGCTTTTTTCTTCGTGAAATAACCGAGCATACACTGCCCGTAATACGACCAGCATATCACCGTGGAAAAGGCGAATATCGCCATCGAAAAGGTGAAAATATATCCGCTGAAAGCACCGTAATACTTTTCGAAAGCGGATATCACTATATCCATGCTCCCGAGACTGCTGTCCGCAAATCCCGAAATTATTATCACGAGAGCCGTCATCGTGCATATAACTATCGTATCGAAGAAAACCTCAAATATTCCGTAGAGCCCCTGCTTTGCGGCGCTCTGCTCCGAGCTCTGCGCATGGGACATCGGAGCCGTGCCCGAGCCAGCCTCATGCGAAAAGGTTCCCTTCGCCGTGCCGTGGCGCACCGCACCGGAAATAAGATAGCCGAATATGCCCGAGGCACCGCTTGCCGGCGTGAAAGCCGCCTGCATTATATCGGAAAAAATACGCGGCAGACTGCCGAGATTCAGTAAGATTATCCGCATGGCAAGCACGATATAGATAAGGCACACGAGCGGCATCACGACAACGGTAAATGACGATATCTTCTTAAAGCCGCCGAATATGACAAGCGCGCAGAGCACGGCAAATATGATGCCGTATATTATCTTCGGCAAGCCGAAGGTTCGCTCCGCGGAATCGGCGGCGGCGCTAACCTGAACAATATTTCCGAGGCAGAAGGAAGCAAGCACTCCCACACCGCAGAAAACCGTCGCAAGCACTCTGCCGAGCCTACCGCCGATTCCGCGCACCATATAGTACATGGGACCGCCCTTGCAGCCACCGTCCGAGTATGAGCGGTACCTCATGGCAAGCACGATTTCGGCATATTTCAGCACCATGGAAATGAGTGCGCTTATCCACATCCAGAAAACGGAACCGATGCCGCCAAGCGATATGGCGACAGCCACGCCGACTATATTTCCGACTCCGAGCGTTCCGGCAAGCGAAACGCTCAGCACGCGCAGTGGCGAATTTTCACCCGCTCCGCCCGCGAGCATCCCTCGGAAGGTGGCAAAAGGATGCACCGCAAAGAAAAACCGAAGCCTTATAAGCACAAAAATTCCCGCCGCGAATATGATTATCGGCAGTATAGTCAGCAGGCACGCATTTATTTTGGAAAGAAAGTCCATATTTTTCTCCTTTTTTACATGTACTCGGAATATATATATGAATAAGAGAGCTCATACTTGCCGACTTTTTGCTTTTCCGCCCTCTAATATGAATAATTTGTTAATAATCGAAAAAAGACTTGATTTTTTGCCGATAATATGTAAAATATACTATGTTGGCACTCGGATGTTTTGAGTGCTAAATACGTTTGAAAATTATATTTTAAATACACGGAGGTTTTAATCATGAAGCTTAAACCACTTTACGACAGAGTCATAGTCAAGATGACAGAAGTTGAAGAAACCACAAAGAGCGGCATCATTCTCACAGCCGCATCAAAAGAAAAGCCGCAGGTTGCAGAGGTTATTGCAGTCGGCGACGGTAACTCCCGCGACGGAAAAGAACCCGTTACCATGAAAGTCAAGGTCGGCGACAAGGTAATCGTTTCCAAGTACGCAGGCACGGAAGTCAAGATAGACGGCGAAGATGTCATCATCGTCAATATGGGCGATATACTCGCCGTGGTTGAATAATCTGCAATAATAAAAGGAGTTGATACATTATGGCAAAAGAAATAGCATACGGCACAGAAGCGAGAAACGCTCTCCAGAGAGGCGTAGATAAGCTTGCCGACACAGTAAAGATTACACTCGGACCCAAGGGCAGAAATGTCGTTCTCGATAAGAAGTACGGCGCTCCCCTCATCACAAACGACGGTGTTACGATAGCAAAGGAAATCGAGCTTGAGGACGCTATGGAAAATATGGGCGCACAGCTCGTAAAGGAAGTTGCTACAAAGACAAATGATGCCGCAGGCGACGGTACCACAACGGCTACCCTGCTCGCGCAGGCATTCATCCGCGAGGGCATGAAGAATGTCGCCGCCGGCGCTAACCCCATGGTTATCCGCAAGGGTATCCAGAAGGCTACAGACAAGGCTGTAGAGAGCCTCGTCGCTCATTCCAAGAAAGTAAACGGCACAGATGATATCGCCCGCGTCGGCACCATCTCAGCAGGAGATGAGGTTATCGGTACACTTATCGCCGATGCCATGAAGAAAGTTACAAGCGACGGCGTTATCACCGTTGAGGAATCAAAATCCGCAGAAACCTACTGCGAGGTTGTTGAAGGCATGCAGTTCGACCGCGGCTATATTTCACCTTACATGGTAACCGATACCGACAAGATGGAAGCTGTCATCGACGACGCTCTCCTCCTCATCACGGATAAGAAGATTTCTAATATTCAGGAGCTTCTGCCTCTGCTCGAGCAGATAGTTCAGGCAGGCAAAAAGCTTGTTATCGTAGCGGAAGATGTAGAGGGCGAAGCACTTACCACTCTTATCCTCAATAAGCTCCGCGGCACATTCACCTGCGTAGCCGTAAAGGCACCCGGTTTCGGTGACAGACGCAAGGATATGCTCCGCGATATCGCTATCCTCACAGGCGGTGAAGTCATCACATCCGACCTCGGACTTGAGCTCAAGGATACAACAGTTGCACAGCTCGGTCATGCAAGCCAGGTAAAGATAAATAAGGATAATACGATAATCGTCGGCGGCAAGGGCAATCCCGAGGAGATAAAGGCAAGAGTTGCTCAGATTCGTGCCGGCATCGAAACAACAACAAGCGAATTTGACCGCGAGAAGCTTCAGGAGCGTCTTGCTAAGCTCGCAGGCGGCGTTGCCGTTATCAAGGTCGGCGCGGCTACAGAGATAGAAATGAAGGAAAAGAAGCTCCGCATAGAGGATGCTCTCAATGCTACAAAGGCAGCTGTTGAAGAAGGCATCGTCTGCGGCGGCGGTATTGCATTCCTCAATGCAATAGCAGATGTAAAGACTTTGCTCGCCACTGCCGAGGGTGATGAAAAGACAGGCGTTTCCATAGTTGTGAAGGCACTTGAAGAGCCTGTCCGCCAGATAGCTCTCAATGCAGGCTTTGAAGGTGCTGTTGTTATAGACAAGATTCTCTCCGAGAATAAGCCCGGCTTCGGCTTCGATGCTTATAACGAGAAGTATGTCGATATGTTTGAAGCAGGCATTATCGACCCGACAAAGGTTTCCAGAAGCGCACTTCAGAATGCCGCTTCCGTTGCCTCCACGGTACTCACAACAGAAGCACTCGTGGCTGACAAGAAGGAACCCGAACCTGCCGCGCCCGCTAACCCCGGAATGGGCGGCATGGGCGGTATGTACTGATACCGTAAATTTCAGTAATATCTAATGGAATCAGGAAATCCGTATGCGGATTTCCTGATTTTTGTTGTACTCGCCTTTTCTCTTCCATGATAAAGTTTTCGTGCACATTTTAAAGTTTTCATGCACATCTATTAAAGTTTAGGTCAAGCCTTTTCAAAGGCTTGCAGGTCAATGGGCAGAGCCCTTGTCGCGCTCCGCAGAGCGCGAAATCTCTATAACGGCGTTTTCTTTTTGATAGCTTTTTCTTTTACGCCCGCTTCTGCAAAAGAAAAAGCAGGTTAAGATTTAGTTTTTATTTTGGATGATGACAGAGCTTCAACTCTATACTGTAGGGGCGAACATTGTTCGCCCGCGAGATGCTTAAAGTAACTTTTCTTTTCTCGCGCTTTTGAGTGACCAAAAGCGCGGCAAAAGTCAGCAAGGAGGACTTGCGCCGTCCTCCTTCCGAATCACCGGCGGCGTGCACGAGTTAGTCGCGCGAGCCGTGCGTGGCAAGTGCGTGCGGCACGGGGCAAAGTGGTGAAAATAGGTAGTTTTGCCACTCTCCGAAATCGCATACTACCACGCGTGCGAACATAGCGCACGAGAAAGCCGAGCAGATTCGTGCACGCATTGTCTGCACGCCCGCTGAAAGTGCATGGCGGGGATTAACACATATGCGGAGCATGTGTGTTGGCGTCGCCGAGACGGGGCATCGTGGATAGAGTTTGTGTGCGGACGGGATTTCCAAAATAAGCCCTATCTCGCTATGTTCACACCCAGACTTTTGCCATTATGGCGACGCGTTGCTCAATTCCTCACTCAACCCTCGGTTTAGTGATTTTCCCCATAAAAATACCGTAAAAACGTCATCTCAACTGAAAGTTTAGTATTTTTTATGCAACTCAACCAACTTTTTATTGACGATTTGGCGAAAATATGCTATACTCTGCTCAGGAGGCGATAACCGGTGTCGCTCCCGAAAATCGATATTATAGGAGAAAAACGATGGATATAGTAAAAACAATTTCGGAAAAAATACTGGGGCTCAGACGCGAGCGCGGTATAACACAGGATGCACTCGCGGCGGCACTGGGCGTGACATATCAGGCGGTTTCCAAATGGGAAAACGCGCTCGCCTGCCCCGATGTAACCATGCTTCCGAAAATAGCGGAATATTTCGGCATAAGCATAGCGGAGCTTTTCGGCGAGGAGAAACCCTGCGCAAAAGCGACGGATGAACCGCAGGCAAACTTTGAAGCGGACAAAGACTGGCAGGACGACAATACGCTCCATGCCGTTCTCTTCCGCGGCAGAAAGATGATAAAGTCAAAAAATATCACAGAAGCCGAAAGAACCGCGGCAGAAAAGGTTGTTCTCACATATGAAGGCGACGTTGGCAATATACTATCCGATATCGCCGTAGATGTAAAAGGCAATGTAGGCGGATATATTTCCGGAATAAAAACAATAATCACAGTAACCGGCGATGTAGACAGCAATATTATCAGCACAAGCGGAACAGTAAATATAACCGGCAATGTAGATGGCAATGTCGTCGGCACAGGAGCTACAATAACGGTAGATGGTGATATAAGCGGTAATGTTTCAGGCACAGGAATAAGGGTAAATGTTTCCGGCAAGGTCGATGGCAAAAGTGCCGATGATTATCTTAAAGCAGGCGCGGATGCTGCTAAAGCGGCACTCTCAGATATATTCGATGCAAGCAAAATCGTAGATGATGCGCTGAAAAATATCGGCAATATCGAAATACCCAAAATAAATTTTGATGCCGATTGTGACTCTGATGACAACAATGATTATGCAGACCTCGCAGATACTGCATCAGACCTGCATGACCTCCTCTCCGAAATGGAGGATTTGCAGGACGAGCTCGAAGATTTAAAAGATGAACTGGAAGATTTAAGCGACGAGCTTGAGGATTTGAACGATGAAGCGGAAGACCTGCGCGATGAACTCTCCGACCTTGCCGACGAGCTTTCCGATGCCGACAGCGACGATGAACGCAAGCGCATAATCGCTGACATGAGCGATAAAAAGAGCGAGATAAGCGACAAAAATTCGGAGATAGAAGATAAAAAATCCGAAATTTCCGACAAAAAAGAAGAAATCGCCGAAAAGCGCGCGGAAATCGCCGAAAAGAAAAGCGAGATAGCGGAAAAGAAAGAAGCACTCAGATAACAAACAGGATAAAAAATATCGGCGTGAAATCACGCCGATATTTTTTATTCCATATAATTTTCTATCACGGAATAGAGCTGTTCGCTCGAATATACCGCTATACCGAGCCGAAGCATTTCCCTCTCGCTCTCGGGCAGAAACTCCGCTTTCGCATCAAGCTCGCGGACAATATCCCCCTCCGGCGTGCTGACGACAATCTTTTCATCATGCAAGCCTACATAATATATCGGCGAAACGGGATTGCCCGTAGTCGTGCTTTCGCTTGCCGTGATGCTCTCGAGTGTTTTCGGCATATCGGCGCGCATGCTGAGGCACACTACCATAGTTATAACCGAAATAATCAGCGATACCATACAGATAAGCGCCGTCACGCCTGCCGAAAGTCTGTACCTTTCCTCCATTTTATCAACCTCCTGCCTCTTTTTTCCATCATCTTTGCGATACATATTATTGACAGAGAAAAACATAATATTCATGTAAAGAGGTGATAATTTTGACAAAAACACATAAATTTCGTAATTTTATCTTAGGATTTTTGCTCGTCGTATTGCTCACGGCGCTCATCTGCATCAGCGCATTTCTTCTTTATATGAAATACGGTATTTCCGATGAGCTCGATATAGAATCGCTTGCTCTCGGGCAAAATCTCACGACGAAAATCTATGCCGTTTCGGCAGACGGAACGCCGATAGAGCTTGAAAACGAGCGGCTTTTCGGCACGGAAAACAGAATATGGATATCTGAAAACGAGATCCCGCAGCAGGTGAAAAACGCCTTTATCGCGATAGAAGACCATCGCTTCTATTCGCACAAGGGTATTGACCCGAAGCGCACGGCAGGCGCAGTCCTCAGCTTTTTCGGCAGAAACAACTACGGCGGCTCGACGATAACGCAACAGCTGATAAAAAATCTGACAGGCGAAAATTCCGTAACTGTAAAGCGGAAGCTGACAGAAATAAAGCGTGCCGTCGCCCTCGAAAAGACAATGCCGAAAGAGCGCATTCTCGAGCTTTATCTGAATACCGTCTACCTCTCGCGCAGCTGCTACGGCATAAAAACCGCGGCGGAAAAATATTTTTCGCGCGAGGTGGAAGACCTCACGCTCACCGAGGCGGCGACGCTCGCGGGAATCATCCAGTATCCATCACATTTTGACCCGATTTCAAATCCCGACGCATGCCTTGAGCGGCGAAATACTGTCCTCTCCCGCATGCATGATCTGGAAATGATAGGCGACGCGGAATATGAAAGCGCAGTCGCTTCCCCGCTCGCGCTGAATATTTCCGAGCCGAAAAAGGACGGTGCGCATAATTCATGGTTTACCGATGCCGTAATTGAAGATATAATAAAAGACCTCTGCGATGAAAAAGGCTACAGCCGCGCGGCGGCATCCTCGCTGATATACTGCGGCGGGCTCTCGATATATACCACTATGCGCCCCGAAATTCAGGCAGAGCTTGAAAACATCTATCTCCATGACGAAAATTTCCCGAAAAATACGAGCGGCTACTCCGCCGAATCATCCTGCGTGATAGTCGACAGCGAAAACGGCAATGTCGTGGCGCTCGTCGGCGGCAGAGGGGAAAAGAAATCGGACCGGCTCTTCTGCCTTGCCACGCAGATGCTCCGTTCGCCCGGGTCGGTGATAAAACCGGTGAGCGTTTATGCGCCCGCACTCGAATCGGGCATCATCACATGGTCGAGCGTCTTTGACGATGTGCCGTGCACATTCCGCAAATCAGGCGAGAAATATATTCCATGGCCGAAGAACAACCCGCGCATTTACTCGGGCATCACAAATGTAAAAAGTGCAGTTGAGAAATCGATAAACACCGTTTCCGTCAGGGTGCTCGAGCAGGTCGGCATATCGAAATCATTCTACTTCTGCAAAAAGGCGGGGCTTTCCACCCTGACGGAACGCAAGAAACTGCCCACAGGCGGTTCGCTTACCGATATGGCTGTCGCTCCGCTCGCTCTCGGTGCTACGAGCATCGGCGTTTCCGTGCGCGAGATGACGGCGGCATATACTATGTTCGCGGCAGGGGGAAAAGGCTCGCGGGCAAGAACCTACACTCAGGTTCTCGACAAAAACGGCGATATCCTGCTCGAAAAGAAGCAAAACAGCCGCGAAATCATTTCTCCCGAGAATGCCGAGATAATGACTCGGCTCATGGAAAATGTCGTCGCTCACGGCACGGCAAGCAATATCACCCTCGCGAAAACTCTGCCTATCGCAGGCAAAACAGGAACTTCGGGCGCCAATACCGACCGCTGGTTTATCGGATATACTCGCGGCGGATATGTATGCGGCGTATGGTGCGGCTATAAGGAAGCGCGCGATATCGGCACTTATACAGGCAATCCCGCAAGTGCGGTTTTTGACCGTGTGATGACGGCTCTGCAAAGCAAAAATCTGCTGAAAAGCCCTGCACAAGCCGTTTCCGCAGAGACGGAAAGCAATATCGTTTCCGTTCTCTATTGCCGCGATTCGGGCAAGCTCCCGTGCCCTGCCTGCGCTCTCGACCCGCGCGGAAACAGAGTGGAGCTCGGTTATTTCATAAAAGGCACCGAGCCGACGGAAAGATGCGATGCGCATATCCTCGTGGATTACGACTGCAAAACACATTGCATCGCCTGCGACAAATGCCCGCGCGAAAATATACGGCAGATAGCGCTCGTGAAAAATTATTCGCGCTCGTTTCCGTGTCAGGTCTCGGTCACGGACGCGCAGTATATGTACAGGCAATTACCCTTTGGCATGATTCCCTCCTGTGCCGCATGCGATGCTTTCTTTCAGAGTATGGCGGCATCGGGCGAATATTTCGGAACATCACGCCGTGCGCTCGCCTATAACCGCATATGCGCCGAGCATTATCTGATGCCGGACGAACCCGAAACGGAAGAAACAACCGAAAGCGGCACCGAAACCGAAACGACGGATTACGCGCAGACCGCTACGACAGCTCCGCCCGCATCGACCTCGAAAGCGCCGACCGAAAGAACAACCGCTCCCGCCGAAACGACTGCCACGGAAACATCGGAAAAGAAAAAATCATGGTGGCAAAGATGGCGAAACAAAGATACAGTGGCTACCGAAACGACCGAAACGGCAGAGACAACAGAACCCGCCGCCACAAGACGGAACAGATACAGAAGAAAATAACGCAAAATACCCGCTTGCTCTCGCAAGCGGGTATTTTCATTACTTATCAGATATAAATCTTTGAAACAAGATACATCGGTATCATCCAGAAAAGCTGATAGAGCGCGGGATAGAAAGGAAGCATCTTATCATAATTTCCCGTCACGGTGAGAAGCACGGTAAGCGCTGTCGCCACGAGCATGGAAATAAGCTTGATGGCAAGATTTGTCTTGCCGATATTTCTCGTCTTTTCGCAGGCGATGAGCGTCTTGATAAGACCCTTTGCATCGTGATTCGATACGATTCCCGCATCGCGCGCGGATACTCTTTCCATTTCCTCCTGCGGCATCATCGGCTTGATTATCTTTATCGGATAAGCGTCGGGGCTGAGCTTGTTTTTGCTCAGCAGTGCACTGTCAAGACCGGGGTCTGCCGTTGTCACGGCAGTGCAGATGCCCTGCTCCGCGAGATGTCTTACTATATAGATGAAATCTGATGATGCATTATACTGGAGATAGAATTTTGCTATGACCGCATTATCCTTTGCGAGGTAAAGAATGCGCTTGTTTGTATCGCCCTCGTAAAGTTCGTCTCCCGCTTCATATGTAGTGCTGTAGCACTGATTATCCATATATGCGGGCTGACCGATAACTACGGAATGTCCGTCTACGGTGGCTTCCGCGCCGTTTTCGGCAAGAGAAACAACCTCTACGCTATCCGATGTTATGCCGTTGAGCGCCGCCTTGCGGAATACCGTGGAGAGCGGTCCTCCGAGCTTGGAATAAACGCTCGATGCAAGATAGATTACATCCTCTATGCTGTTGTTTTCAAAAACCTTGACGCTTCTTATTCTCAGCTTATCCGCAGGGAAAGCGACATCGTCGCTAAAGGATATTACGCCCGCCTTTTCATATTCCTCGGGTGTGGTATCGCCGACGATAGCCGCGCCGTATGAATAAGCACGGATAGAGGCGAGATATGCCGCATATGTATAAGAAACGAGCACGGAGGCAGGCGCACACATCAGCATGGTGAAATACATATTCGTCATGCTCTCAAAGAATGTCGCCTTTCCGACGGCAAGCGAAAGCACAAATACTATGAGCGAAACAGCGGCGGAAGCGGCAAGAAGTATGCCGATAATCTTCTTTTCCTTGGGATATTCTTTTCTTCTCGCGAAGAAATCGTCTATGAATTTTGCTTCGCGCGTCTTGTATATCTCCGCATCGTCCTCGATATGTCTTGCAAAGCCGGTGCGCTCTTCGACGCTGTTCTCTCTTGTGGCTCTTGCGAGGACAAGCTTTTTCTTCTTGGAAGATATTACATTGAATGTATATATTTCCTTGCGTATGCCGATATACGAAGCCATCGCGGCAAAGAGCACGCAGAGTGCGAATGTGAAGTTATAGAAGCGGAGCACCGTATCTTCTCCTGCAAAGAGCGCGGAGAGCGTTGTCACAAACGAAATAAGGAACATGACGGGAATAAACGCATTTCCGTCGGGCTTCTTCGACACGAGCGAGCGCACACCGCCGACAAGCTTGTCAAAAGCGAAGAACGCGCAGAGGAATGTCAGCGCGAAATCAAGCAGGATAAAGCCCGTCATTCCGAGCGCCTCTCCTATCGCGGGAATGCATTCAATGATGAAAAGCACTGCGGCAAAGAAAGCGGCGATGCCGATGCGAATCTTTGCCATGGAATATTTCTGCTTGTATCTGTCAAAAACCTCTTTTGTCTGGTCAAAAGACTTGTATTCGTATGAAACGGCAGGCTTCTTTTCGGCGCTTTCGTCCGTTTCCGCCGCGTTTCCGTCAGTCTCGGAATTTTCGCCTACAACGGGAATGTCGGTAACGGTCGTCTGCACGGTCGCCGAGAAAGGATAATCGTCGAATATCTTTTTCGGCGTTTCGTTCTTGTCGGCTCTTCTCGGGTCGAGACCGAATGCCATCATTATTTCCGTATCCCTGTCGGGGTCGTCAGCCTCTTTTTCCTCGTCATCGGGTTCTTCTTTCACCTCGGTATTCGGCTGATAGGGCTCGAGCATCTCCGTATTGTTGTAGCGCTCGATTATCTCCTCGGTATATGTATTCTCGTCATCCGCGCCGTAATCGTCGGCTGCCTCAGGCGTTTCCTCGGTTTCGGAGATTTCTTCTGCCTCGGGTGCGGTCTCTTCCTCGGGTTCTTCCGCCGATTCCGTCTCGTCCTCGGCGTCGTGCGGCTCCGATGCATCGTCAAGATTCAGCTTTATGATGTCGCCAACAGGCGTATCGTCTGCGGCTTCCGGTTCATCGGCTTCTTCGGGCTCCTCTGCCATATCGGGTTCTTCAACCGTCTCCGGCTCTTCTGCCGTCTCGGGCTCTTCTGCCGTCTCGGGCTCTTCCACTGTATTCGGCTCTTCTGCCACTTCGGGTTCTTCGACAGGCTCAGAATCCTTTACGGGTGCTTTCCATATTTCGTCGTCACTGCGGCTCGAGAAAACGGAAAGGTCAAGGTCGTTTTCGACCTCGGTGAGAAGCGGCTTCTGCTCGTCTGCCGATTTTTCATCGGTGCTCTCGGCTGCCGCCTGCTTGGATTTTCTGCTTTCCTTATCGGAATCGGGAATGAGCGAAGCGAGCATATCGAAAAGCGAACGCTTCTGACTGCTTGCGCGCTGTGCCGCATCAGATGCCGCGCCTGATTCCGCGCCGCTCGGCGTGCTCTCATCGGCTACGCTCTCGGGTGCTTCTTCCTCTTCCTTTGCAGGTTCATCGGCTGTCGCATTCTGCTCGGACTTGCCGAGATACTTTTCATAAAGGCTCTTGAATTCGTCACTCTCTGCCTTTTCCTCATCGGTCATGGAAGTTCCGTCGAAAATATAATCGTTGCTCTTCTCTTCCGTGTCCGTGTCGCTCTTGGCAAGGCTGTCCGCTCTGCGTTTTTCCGCGGCAACCTTGTCCGCATCAAACTGAGAATTCAGCCTGCGAAGCAAATCGGTCGTGGAATGGTCCTTTGCGAAATCGCCGTTTTTTCCGGTATCAACGCTATTTGCCATAGTATACCTCCGTCTACTTTATTTTTTAATCTGAAACGCCGCTTTATCTGCATTCCGCCGCTTTGAAAACAAGAACGGCGGCGGCGGCGGAAACATTCAGAGAATTTATCTTTCCACGCATCGGTATCGATACGGTAAAGTCACATTTATCGCGGACAAGTCTGGAAACGCCGCTTCCCTCGCTTCCGAGGACAATGGCACATGGGCAGTTAAAGTCCGTCGCGAGATAAGACTCACCGTCCATATCCGCGGCAAAAGTCCATATGCCAAGCTCTTTCAGCTCGTCTATCGCCGAGGCGATATTGTTCACCTTGGCAATCGGCAAGAAAGTTACGGCGCCTGCCGAAGATTTCTGCACGGTCTGCCCGATGGCGGCACTGCGATGCTTGCTTATCACAAGCCCGTGTGCGCCTGCGCATTCGGCGCTTCGTATTATCGCGCCGAGATTATGCGGGTCCTCCACCCCATCGCAAACGATGATAAGCGGCTTTTCGCCCTTTTCCTTTGCGGCAGCAACAATATCCTCTATGCTCGAATATTCTTTTCCTCCCGCGATGGCGGCAACGCCCTGATGAGCGTTTCCTGCGGCAAGGGTGTCGAGCCTGTGTCTGTCCGCTTCCGAAACGGGAATGCCGCGAGCCTTTGCCTCGGCGAATATCTTCTTCACCGAGCCCTCGCGCTCTCCGCGCTGAATATATATTTTTTCTATCTGTGCACCGCTTGAAAGAAGCTCGAGAACAGGATTTCTGCCGACTACGACAGATGAATCCTCGCCTGCCGCTTCGCTTTCATCGCGATAATTTCTTTTTCTATCCATATTGACTCTTTTCTTATTTTGCAAAAAGGCTTACCATTCGGGAAAGACCGAGCGCATTTACAAAATCGCTGTTTTTCGCCGTATCAAAAGGAATCTTCATCCCGTCGCCCTCGCCATCGAAATTCACCTTTATCTCATATGTCGCGCTGTAAGACGAAAGCCTGCCGTCCGATGTGAGAGAACGAAGTATCTCCGCCTTGTCGGTGCCTGTGCCGAGCGCATAGGAATCCTCGACATATCGCGCGAGCCTGTCGAAATCAAACGAAACAAACTTAACGGAAAGCGATGATGCTCCAGCTTCGGTTATCTGCCATGAGACTCCCGAATAGAGCGCTTTCAGAGCTTCCCTGCCGCTCTCGGAAATTTTATCCGCTTCGGAGATGACGGCATCAAAATATGCCGAGCCCGAGAAATACTGCGAAAATCCGTCTGTATCAAAATTCTGCACTTTCTCCATTGCCGCGCCGAAAACCTTGTCTGCGCTCTGCTCTTTTCCGCATGAAGAAAAGAGAGCAAGGCACATGGCAAGAGCCAGCACCGCAAGAAGCAATGACGCTGTACGCTTTTTCAGAAAATTCGCCCCTTTGCCCATTGTATTTAGTATAATTATATCATATCAATTCCGTTTTGTACAGAGGTTTATTTCAATTATTTTGAAAAAAGTTTACCAATTTTCCGCTTTTTTCGCCATATTTTCTCATAATGCGGAGGTCGCTCCCCACTTCGGGCGCAAAAAGCGGCAGAATTTGCATCCTGCGATGAGAAAAAGGTGGCAGTGTCTTTAATGTATATTGCGGGTCGGCGTGGGAATTGACACATACGCGGAGCGCGTGTGTCGGCGTCGCCGAGACAGGGGGAATTAAGCAATGCGAAGCGTTGCTTGGCGTCGCCGAGACAGGGGGAATTAAGCAATGCGAAGCGTTGCTTGGCGTCGCCGAGACAGGGGGAATTAAGCAATGCGAAGCGTTGCTTGGCGTCGCCG
>ERZ1026780.308-NODE-308-length-40518-cov-15.344908_pt1 | contig 40518 bp, 37 predicted proteins | sample MGYA00380126_ERZ1026780 | MGnify/ENA primary metagenome ERZ1026780 (study PRJEB33269, sample SAMEA4719762) | human gut metagenome | biome: human-associated habitat; feature: organic feature; material: feces | place: Cameroon | collected 2013-10 ... | reverse complement strand
TTTTTAATTGTTTTTTATTAAATTATTATTTTTTGATACGTAAATCTTTGCCGTCAAGTTCGATTAAAATTGATTTATTTTTATCAACAAGACGTGAGAAGATTCTTTCGTCATATCTTTCCATAATGTCGTCAGGGAAGAGATTTGTTGTTATCACTGTGGCGAGTGAGCGAACTTGGCGTTCGTTTATTAAAAGGTAAAGATATTCTCTTGTGACATTTCTATAAACGGGTTCTGTGCCAAGGTCATCAATGAAAAGCACGTCAGGATAAAGCAGCGTTTTGATAAGATTTTCTTTTTCATTTTCACTTGCTGTGTGAATTTCAAGAAACTTTTGATTAAGGTTGAACGCTGTCATTATTTGTGCAATTTTGCCTTGCGCAATTATTTCGTTTGCCATGCATTTTAAAAGGTGAGTTTTGCCAGTGCCAGTTTGTCCGCAAAGCACAACTGTTTTTTTGTCTGAGTCAAGTTTGCACCACTTTTGCATAAGCGCGTAAATTTTTTGCGCCTTTTCAGGATTGTCGAAAAGTTTAAAGTTTGACGCTGAAAAATCTTCAAGTTTATCAAAGCCGCTGTCTTTGCGAAGCAGCAAAGCAACTTCGCGGTTAAAGCATTTACAATACTTTCCGTCCACCTTGCCTGTGTCGTGGCAAATAGGGCAATTGTAAGTTGCAAAGATGTTACCTATGCCAAGTTTATTTTGAATAGTGGCAAGGTTCTTTTTGCATTCTGCAAATTTTTTGCCGTCATTTTTTACGCCAAAGGCTTCGTCTTTTGCGAGTTCGATTTCTGCTTCGCGATAATCTTGATATGCTTTTTTAAATTCGTCAATTTTAAGAGCGTCAATCAAATGCTGTTTTGCCAAATTGTCGTTGGTTTCGCGGTGTTGTCTGATTATGCCCATTGCTTGGCTTAAAAGTTGTTGTTTCATCGCGCCTCCTACAATTCAATCTCGTCGATAGATTGAATCATCGCTTGATAGTCTTCTTTTGAATAACTTCTGCCTTTCACTTCACTTTTTGGAAGAGGTTTTGCCACCGTGGCAGCAGGGGCGAACTTTTGCGCTTCTTCTTTTGTTTGAATTCCCTTTTCATGCCATGACGCAAGCAGCCTTGCCATATAAGGAAGAGGTGAGAGTTTGTCGTTTGAAAGCGAAGCGGCGTATTCGATAATTTCGTCGCTCATTTTCCAGTTGAGAGTCCAATTTTTGTAACTTTCGCGGTCAAAAGAATTGACTTTGCGTGAAATGTTAAGCATTTCGAGAATCTTTTTCACCTTTTTGTCTTCTTCGGAGATTTGGGCGAGATATTGGTCGAGCGCGACCATTGTGAGAATGCCGAGTTTAAACAGCTTTTGAATGAGACCATTCAAGCCTTCAAGCGAGCGGATTGAAGATTTAAAAGCATAGGTTGCAAGTGATAAGAGTGCTTCTTCTTCGAATCCCATTTCAAGCCAAGGCAAAATGTAGTTTTCGATTTCGCTGTCAAGGCTTTCATAATAAACGCCAAGGTTTTTGTTGATTTGTTTAGCCAAAGCAAAAGTTGCGTCTTTTGTTTCGTTGTAGTGTTTGATTTCGCTGACAGACATTTTTCCGCTTAAAAAGTATTTTTCAAGCATACCATTGAGTCGTTCGAATCCGCCTTTTTTCTTCATACTTTTTGCTACATAAAGAATCGCGTCATCTTCAAAGCCCATGCCGTCTGTCCATTTTCGATACATTTCACGTTCTTCGATGAATGCATTGCGTTTGAGCCCGAGTGCTTTTAATATTTCGCCAAGTGACGACGATGCTTGTTCCATCTGCATCAACTTTTCTTCGACTTGCGAAGCGGTGAGGATGCCGTCTTTAGCCCAGTTTTTTGCCACGGTTAAAATGTAGTGGTATCCAACTGCTTTCTGTTTGTTTTCAACGCAATAGTTGATTATCATCAAAAGCGCTTCTTGTTGCATATGCGATGTTTCTAAGAAATCGTAATATTCGCCATATTCGGTTTTTGAAATTTCGCGCTTGCCCTTAAAAAGTTCTTGCGCTTGTGTGTTGAAGACTTCATATTTTTCTGGTTTATAAAGTCGCGAGCCGTTTATGATGTCTTTAAGTGGTTTGTAAAGAACTTGAATTGGATAGGTTGAAAGCACTTGCACAAGGCCTTGTTCTTCCCAATATCTAAAAGCGGTTTCAAGGTCAAGATCGCTCATGTTGAGTTTTTGTGCTACTTTTTCGAAGGTGTTGTCTATTTCAAGATTGTTCTTTGCCAAATAGTAGCCATAAAGATAAACTTTGACGCAGTCGTCTGGTGCGCCAGGTAAAAAGTTTTCAAAAAAGAGATTGTCTATTTCGATTTTGTTGTTTGCGATTGATTCGGTTGAAAATTTACAAAAACTCATTTTATTTCTCCAATAATGAAAGTTTATCACAAAAATCAGATTTGTCAAAGAATTTTCTTTTACTTTCATGAATATCTTAAAGCATGAAAAAGATTTTTCCATTATTTTTTTGCATGTGCCTTGTCACGCTGTGCGGATTGTTTTGCGGCTGTGAGCAGCAAAATCAACTGACAAATTATGATATTTTTATAACTTACAACGACTTTACTAAAACCGCCGAAGGAAGCGTTGTTTGCGATTATTTTAATACGTCTAATAATGCGCTTTCGTTGGTTATGTTTGACCTTTATGCTAACGCGTTTTCGGAAGCGGCTGATGGCATGGCAGTGGGAGTTTCAAGTGAAGCAAAGGCTTATCCAAACGGCAAAAATTATGGCGGGATTGCAATTTCTGACGTCAAGGTAAATTCAAACAAAGTCGACTTTGCGCTTGAAGGCAAAGCGGACACAAAGTTGTGCGTTCCGCTGGTTGAAAATTTATTTCCAGACGAGCGCGCAAAAATCGAGATAGATTTTTCGATAAATTTACCAAACGTCAACCACAGATTTGGTTGGGGCGACAACGCTGTAAACTTTGCAAACTTTTATCCAGTGGCGTGCAGATACACCGAAGGTGACGGCTTTTGCAAAGACGAATACATTGCAAACGGTGACCCATTTTGCAGTGATGTGGCAAATTATAGCGTGACAGTCCGTTATCCTCAAAACATGAAAATTGCGTGTGGCGGCGACGAGATAAAATCGCGCACAAACGGCGAACTGCTCACAACGACATTCACATCAAAAAAGGTGCGAGATGTTTCGTTTGTGTTGTCAGAAAACTTTAACCACATAAGTGCTAAAACTGGCAAAACAACGGTCGATTATTTTTATTATGACGACTCTGACGCTCATGGCTCGCTTGCATCGGCAACTCAAGCGGTAGAGTTCTTTAACGACAAGTTTGGAGAATATCCATATTCAAACCTTGCCGTAGTTCAAACAAACTTTGTGCATGGCGGCATGGAATATCCACGGCTGGTCATGATTTCAGATCAGGTTAGGGGCGAAGAATATAAGTATGTCATAATCCATGAAATTGCGCACCAGTGGTGGTATGGCGTTGTTGGAAACGACGAATACAACGAGCCTTGGCTTGACGAAAGCCTGACCGAATACAGCACAGCGCTGTTTTATGAAAATCACGATTCTTATGCGCTTAGTTATGACAGCATTGTAAACGGCGCAATCGAAACCTACAAATTTTTCCTTAAAATTTATGGTTCAGTGACAGGCGAAGTTGACACAAGCATGAATCGCAGTCTTGATGAATTTAAAACCGAACCTGAATATGTCAACAACATCTACACGCGCGGGATTTTAATGTTTGATTCGCTTAGAAGCGTGCTTGGTGAGCAAAAATTTTATGCTTGCTTAAAAACTTATTATCAAAAATATGCTTTCAAAATCACTTCGACTGATGATTTTATCGATTGTTTCAGTCGAAAATCGGGAATAAACTTGCAAAGTTTTTTTGACAGTTGGCTAAATGGAGAAGTTGAATTTGTCATAGAATAGCGTATGCCAAGGCGGTAGCATTATTAAAAATAGCTATTGACAAACAAAGCATTGTATGATAGAATTAGACACGTAAGAGAAATTAAAAAAGGAACTACAAATGGCAAAAGTAAAAGGCTTTTTAAAAGCAAAAAATCCAAAAGAAGTTTTTAGAAAAATAGGAAAGGGCTTAGTAGTATTTGTGTCGCTAGTAGGGATTGCGACAGCTGTATATTGCGCTTGGAAATATTCTAAAAAAGACAAAGTTGAAGTTGGGGCTCTTGACAGAACGCCATCTATTTCACAATCAGAAGATACTAGGGAAAATGATTCAAAATATGAAAAACCAGACAACGACTCAAAAAATGATGGTCAAATTCATGATGAAGATGGAAAGAATGATATAAACAGAAATGAAAAGGAAGAAGACCCATATGGTGTTTTCAAAATTGGCGAAAAAGCAAAATGGGATTCTAATTCAAACACACTCACACTTTAAAATTTCAAGCGGCGTTTAAGTGCCGCTTTTTTGATGAAACAAGTCAAAAAATATTTTTAAAATAAACAAAAAAAGTTGTTAAATCACTTGAAAAAGTCTTTAACATATGATAAAATATCTAAGACTTCGAGTGGTCCGCTTAAAAAATTAATGAACACTTTGTCGAAAATCTGAAAAAAGGAGATAAGTCAAATGGCAAACATCATCGATCAAATTGAAAAAGAAAACATGAAAGTTGAACTTCCTGAATTTAATGTCGGCGATACTGTTAAAGTTGGTGTTCGTATTAAAGAAGGGGATAAAGAAAGAATTCAAGGCTTTGAAGGCGTTGTTATTGCAAGAAGAAATGGCGGAATCAGAGAAACATTCACTGTAAGAAAAATTTCAAACGGTGTTGGTGTTGAAAGAACATTCCCACTTCACTCACCACTTGTTGCAAATGTTGAAGTGACAAGAAAAGGTAAGCCAAGAAGAGCAAAACTTTACTATGTTAGAGACCTTACTGGCAAAGCTGCTAAGATTAAATCTGCAGACAACAACTAATCATGCTAAACAAAACTTCGCGATTGTGCGAAGTTTTTTTTGTTAAAAATTTTTTGTCCGAGTTTTTGTTTGCCTAATTCGGGCTCGTTTGCTATACTTAAACCATATTAAGGAGAAATGATGCTTTCAAAAATACATAGTTTTGGATTGCAAGGAATCGACGGATTTATGGTTGAAGTTGAAGTCGACATCAATTCAGGTTTGCCTAGATTTGACGTCGTAGGGCTTGCCGACACCGCTATTAAAGAATCAAAAGAGCGTGTCCGTTCGGCAATTCGAAATTCGGGATTTGGCTATCCAAACAAACGCATAACTGTCAATCTTGCACCTGCCGATGTAAAAAAAGAAGGACCACTTTATGACCTTCCAATTGCGGTGGGAGTGTTGTGTGCAAGCGGTGACAACGAAATAAAAAATCTCACATCGCAAAATGCGGGTAAATATGTGATTTTGGGCGAACTTTCACTTAATGGTGAAGTTAAAGCCGTGCGCGGAGTGCTGCCTATTTTGATTTCGGCACGCAAAGCCGGTTTTAAAAATTTTATTGTTCCTGCGGCAAATGCTTTGGAAGCAAGTTTTATTGAAGGAATAAATGTTTATCCTGTTTCGTCACTTGATGAATGCGTTTGCTTTATTTCTGGACAAAAAATTATTTTGCCAGTTTCTTCGCAAAAGTTTGAAAGCGAAACCTCTGCCTCAGTTGGTGGTCTTGATTTTAAATATGTAAAAGGTCAGCCAAGAGCAAAGCGCGCTCTTGAAATCGCAGCAGCCGGCGGACACAATGTTTTGATGATTGGTCCTCCGGGCAGCGGGAAAAGCATGCTTGCAAAATGTTTCCCATCAATTTTGCCTGACATGACTTTTGAAGAAGCGCTTGAAGTAACGAAAATACATTCGATAGCGGGAGAACTTGATTTTAAAAAAGGAATCGTCACCACAAGACCTTTCCGCACACCACATCATTCTGCTTCGGCAGTAAGCCTGACGGGCGGAGGACAACATTCTAGACCGGGCGAAATTTCACTTGCTCACAACGGCGTGTTATATCTTGACGAAATGCCAGAATATCCACGACAATGCCTAGAAATGCTTAGACAGCCATTAGAAGACGGGGTAATTACTGTAGCACGAAGCGCGCAAACAATTACATATCCGGCAAACTTTACGCTTATTGCAAGCATGAATCCGTGTCCATGCGGAAATTATGGCAGCAAAGATAAGGAGTGTAAATGCACTCCATCACAAATACATAAATACTTGGCGCGAATTTCAGGGCCAATACTTGACCGAATTGATATTCATGTCGAAGTTGACAATGTTACATTTGACGATTTGCGTTCGCAGTCGCAAGAAGAGAGTTCTGCCGACATAAAAGTTAGAGTTGACAAGGCAAGAGACATCCAACTTGAAAGGTTTAAAAGTTCAAAAACCTTTTCAAATGCAAAGATGAGCGTGCCTGCAACCAAAAAATATTGCGTTCTTTCAAAAGAATGCGAAGAATTGCTTAAATCAGCATTCACAAATTTGAAACTTTCAGCGCGTGCGCACGACCGCATATTAAAAGTCGCTCGCACAATTGCTGACCTTGAAGGCGAAAAAGAAATTTTACCAGAGCACATAGCCGAAGCAATAGGATATCGTTCGCTTGATAGAAAATACTTATAAGGAAAACATGAATAAAAACGATTTTATTAAATTTTTATCTGCTTTTGAATTGTCGCAAAGCAAAATAACAAAGATTTTAAACGCACTCAACGGAGAATATTCCTTTGAAAAATTTTGTTTTGACGACCAAGTAGAAAAGATTTTGGGAGACGATTACACATCAATTTCCAGAAAGAGCAATCAAAAATATTTTGATGCTTATCTTGCACGACTTGAAGAGAAGGACATAAAACTTTTAACCTGCGAAGATGAAAACTATCCCGAAAAATTTGATAAAATTGAAGACAAACCATATTACATTTTTTACAAAGGCGATATAAGCTTGCTTACTATGCCAAGTGTTGGGATTGTCGGCACGCGTTCGCCATCAAATTATGGCTGTGTTGTCACCGAACGTTTTGCAAAAGACCTAGCAAACGCAGGGGCTGTGATTATAAGTGGACTTGCATATGGCGTAGACAGCATTGCACATCGTCAAGCTCTCGCTGTGAATGGCAAAACGGTTGCGGTTCTTGCAAGCGGATTTGACAACGTCTATCCATCTGAGCATTATGCTCTGTTTGATGAAATCGCCGAAAAAGGGCTTGTTATTTCTGAACACAGGCCTGACGTAAAGTCTCTTAAATTTAATTTTATTTACCGCAATCGTCTTGTTGCCGCCCTTTCAGATGCGCTGCTTATTACCGAGGCAGGTGCGAAAAGCGGCACAACCATAACCAAAGATTTTGCACTTGATTATGGCGTGCCAATTTATGCAGTCCCAGGCAACATTACATCATCAAAAAGTGACGGGACAAACAACCTTATTGCGACAATGCAGGGGATTTGTTTAATAAATTCAGAAAATTTAATTAGCGACCTTGGACTTGAGCGCAAAAAAACTGCAACTATGCAGCTTTCAATCAACGAACAGATGGTCGTTGACGCGCTCTCTTTGGCGGGATGCACAATCGACGAGTTGCAAGAAAATACAAAATTACCTATATCAAAGTTGAACAGTCTTTTGACATCGCTTGAAATTAAAGGTATAATAAAAAGAATGCCGGGCGGAATCTTCATGCTTGGTTAGGAGGATAAATTTTGAATCTAGTGATAATTGAGGCGCCAGCCAAAATTGGAGCGTTAAAAAAATATTTAGGCAATGATTATGATGTGTTTGCTACAAAAGGACACATCCGTGATTTGCCGGCAAAAAGTTTTGCTCTTGATATGCACAACAATTTCGAACCTAAATACGAAATCATGCCAGACAAAAAACAACTCATCTCCGAACTTAAAACAAAAGCCGCCCATGCAGACAAAGTCTACATCGCGACCGACCCGGATAGAGAAGGAGAAGCAATCGCTTGGCATATAGCAACAATTTTAGGAATTCCAGAGCACGAAAAATGCCGTATTCAATACAACGAAATTTCAGAAAAGGCTGTTAAAAACGCGCTTTTGCATCCACGTGAAATTGATGAAAGCCTTGTAAACGCACAGCAGGCACGCCGCGTGCTTGACCGCATAGTTGGTTACAAACTTTCGCCAATCATCTGCAAAAAAATTCAGCCACGAATCAGTGCGGGCAGAGTTCAGTCAGTTGCGCTTAAACTTGTTGTTGATCGTGAAAAAGAAATTGAAGCATTCGTTCCAGACGAATATTGGCCAGTTTCTGCATTTTTAACAAAAAATAAAGAAAAATTTAAAGCAAATCTTGAAAAAAAGCACGGAAAAAAGTTTTTGCCTAAAAACGAGCAAGAGGCAAAAGAGGTTGTTTCATGCGTGCAAGGAAGTGAATTTAACGTCGACAAAATCAAAAAATCAGTCACAAAATCTCACGCTCCAGCACCTTTTACAACATCAACCATGCAACAAGATGCTTTAAACAAAGCAGGCCTTAGCGTTAAGCGCACGACTGCATCGGCTCAACAACTTTATGAAGGCGTTGAAATTGCCGGCGAAGGAAAACTTGCGCTTATTACTTACATCAGAACCGACTCGACTCGTGTTTCTGTTGACGCGCAAAATGCTTGCCGTGAGTTTGCAAGAAAAATGTATGGGGACAAATTCGTTCCAGAAAAGCCAAACATCTATGCCGCAAAAGCATCGGCGCAAGACGCGCACGAAGCCATCAGACCAATCAACATGAACGTTACACCTGAAAAAGTTAAATCTTCGCTTTCTCCAGACAACTATAAACTTTACAAACTCATCTATGAGCGTTTCCTTGCCAGCCAAATGAGCGAGGCGATTTATTCAAACGTTACAGCATCGCTGTCAAGCAATGGTTATGAATTTAAAGCAGTTGGCAAAACTCAAGAGTTTGCAGGTTATACGGCTGCTTATAAAGAATATGAAGGCGACGAAAAACAAGAAATTTCACGTCTCCCAATTTTAGAAGAAAACGAAAAATTGAAGGCAGACGAAATCAAAACAGAACAAAAATTTACAAAGCCACCTGCGCGCTACACCGAAGCAACACTTGTTAAAGCAATGGAAGAAAAGGGGATTGGAAGACCTGCAACATATGCTGCAACAATCATGGTTATTACGTCGCGCGAATACGTTTCAAAAGACGGAAAATATCTTGTGCCAACCGAACTTGGCAGAAAAGTAACCGAATATCTTGAAAAGTTTTTCAGTTCGGTCATCAACGTAAAATTCACCGCTTATATGGAAAACCGACTCGACGACATCGCATCAAACAACGACGATTGGCATGTTGTTGTAAACAACTTCTGGGACGGCTTTTCAAAACTGCTTTCAAAGTCTGACGCGTCAGGATTTTCACTTCGCGCCGAACCTGTTGAAACAGATATTGTGTGCGATAAATGCGGACACAAAATGCTGCTTAGAGAAGGCAAGTTTGGCAAATTTTTGGGCTGCTCAAACTTTCCAAAATGCAAAAATATCATGCCTTATGAAGAGCACAAAAAAGTGGTCGGAAAATGTCCTGACTGCGGCGGGGATATGGTGGAACGCAAATCGAAAAAAGGAAAAACCTTCTTTTCGTGCTCAAACTATCCAACCTGCAAATTTATGAGTTGGAATCCAACAACAGGCGCTCGTTGTCCAAAGTGCAACGCACCGCTTATAATCAAATATAAAAAAGTCGTATGCTCAGAGTGCGACTATAAAGAGCAATGAGAAATATAGTAAATATAATTGGTGGGGGATTTGCTGGAGCAGAGGCAGCGCTTACACTCGCAAGCTTTGGAGTGGAAGTGCATCTTTTTGACGATCATTCTCCACTTGAGAGTTTGACTTATGAAAAAGCGATAAGTCAAACTTTTTTAAACGAGCTTTCAGCGCTTGGAGCAGAAAGTGAACTTAGCAATAATTTAACGATTTTGAGACAAAAAACACTTCAAAAACTGCAAATAAACGATAAAATCAAGATTTTTAACGAAAAAGTGGGCGAAATTTCACTTTATGAGCCAACGATTATTGCGTCCGGAACAAACACCGCAAGCCAACTTTTTAATCAAATTTCTCACATCGTTGGCGCGCATAATTGCAAAAGGCACAGTTTTTCACCGCTGATTTTAGAAGGAAAAATTGAAGGGATAGAAGACGAAAATTATGCCTATGTTTCTGTTCCGCAAGAGTCCCTATCGCAAATTTGTGCCTATCTAAAACAATTTAAATCGGCGCACGAAAGCATCGAAAATTGGGCTGCAAGTGGTTTGCAACTGTTAAAAGCAAAGGCCTTCAAACCCGTTTTTGTGGCAGGAAAAATTATTCCAAATTGTTTAAAATTTAACAAACAGAACAAAAAATTTGTGCTGAACAACGCGCAAACATTTTTAAATGAAACTCAACAAGCGCAACTTATTTCGTTTATACCTGCACTCAAAAACGCAACAATATCAAGTTTTGTCGAAGCAATTTCTTGCACGCGAATTCTTCCAATTTGCGTCAATAATCATTTGCAGTGCACGCGCAATGAAAACATCTATTTTGCCGGCGCAGTGCTGGGCTTTGACGGCGAACTTGAAGCAATCGCATCAGGGCATTTGGCGGCAATAAATTTGGCTTGTAAAATGTTTGGACTTAAAGAAATAAATTACCCAAATGACACTTTATGTCAAAAATTATGTCAGCGGTTATTTTTATCACCGCATTCTTCTAGTCAAATGTATAGAATTTGTGATATAATTGAAAATGTAAACAGTCAAAAGGCAGAAAGCAGCCTTGAAAAATTTAAGGAGGAAATCAATGCAAGAATTTCATGGCACAACAATTTGTGCAGTCAAAAAAGATGGTAAATTGGCAATCGCAGGTGATGGACAAGTCACAATGCAAAACTCAGTAATTTTCAAAAGCAACGCAAAAAAAGTGCGCCGCATATTCAACGATAAAGTAGTGGTTGGATTTGCTGGAACAGTTGCCGACGCGTTTTCACTTACTGAAAAATTTGAAGAAATGCTCAACAAATATTCGGGAAACTTGATGCGCAGCTCAGTTGCTTTGGCATCGCTTTGGAGAGATGACAAAGTTGCTCGCAAACTTGACGCTATGATGATCGTTGCCGACAAAGATACACTTTTAATCTTAGACGGAATGGGCGATGTTATCGAGCCTCAAGATGACGTTTGCGCAATCGGCTCAGGCGGAAACTATGCTCTTGCCGCAGCAAAAGCGCTCAAACAAAACACTGACCTTTCAGCCAAAGAAATCGCTTATCGTGCTTTAAAAATTGCAAGTGAAATTTGCGTATACACAAACGAAAACATAATCGTTGAAGAGTTATAAGGAGAAAATATGCAACAAACACCAAAACAAATAGTTCAAGAACTTGATAAATACATTATTGGACAAGCAAAAGCAAAGCGTGCTGTCGCAATCGCACTTAGGAACAGATATCGCCGCAGCAAACTTCCAAAAGAGCTTCGCGAAGAAATCACACCTAAAAACATCATCATGCGCGGGCCAACAGGGGTGGGCAAAACCGAAATTGCAAGACGCCTTGCAAAACTTGTTAAAGCACCTTTCATCAAAATTGAAGCAACAAAATACACCGAAGTTGGTTATGTGGGCAGAGATGTCGAAAGCATGGTTCGCGACCTTGTCGAAGTTTCTGTGCGCATGGTGAAAGATGAAAAGCAACACGAAGTTGAAAACAAAGTTATTCCAATCGTCACATCAAAACTTGTTGATGCAATCGCAGCGTCAAGAGTAAACACTTCACTTCCAATTGACAAAGCACAAATTAAATCAGACCTTGAAAGCGGAAAACTTGAAAACGAATTTGTTGATGTTTCAGTCGAAGAAGCGCCAAAGCCAATTATGTCGCTTGGCGGACCTGAAATTTCACTTGGTTCTATGTTTGACGGCTTGCTTCCACAACGTCGCAAAAACAAACGTATGCCAGTTAAGAACGCTCGCGAAGCGCTCATGAGCGAAGAGAGCGAAAAACTCATCGACCTTGACAACGTTAATTCCGAAGCAATTCGCCGCGCCGAAGAAGAAGGAATTATTTTCATCGACGAAATGGACAAAATCATAGGCGTTGCAAACAACACATCGCAAGACGTTTCACGTGAAGGGGTGCAAAGAGACATTCTTCCAATCGTTGAAGGTTGCACGGTCGCAACAAAATATGGCAATGTTAAAACTGACTTTATTTTGTTTATCGCATCAGGCGCTTTCCACGTTTCAAAAATTGAAGACATGATTCCAGAACTTCAAGGTCGTTTCCCAATCAGAGTCGACCTTGACAGCCTGACTGAAAAAGATTTCAAGCGCATACTTTCACAACCAAAAAATGCTATCACTTTGCAATATGCTTCACTGTTAAAAGTGGACAACATCAATCTTTCGTTTACAGACGATGCCCTTGATGAAATCGCAGCAATGGCAGCAACCGAAAACGAAACAAGCGAAAACATTGGCGCGCGCCGTCTTCACACAATTATGGAACTCTTGCTTGAAGATATTTCGTTTAATGCAAGCGGTGATCATCCTATGCTTGATGTTGTAATTGACAAAGCATATGTTCAAAATGCATTTAAAGAAACAAAACGCAAATTTGACCTTAAAAAATACGTTTTATAATAAAAATGTTATAAAAAAGGAGAAAATTATGAAAATTATCAAACAAAATGAATTTGAAAATGAAGTTAAACAAGGTGTCACTGTCGTTGACTTTTTTGCAACTTGGTGTGGGCCATGTCGTGCTATGGGCATGATTTTAGAAGAAGTTCAAGAAAATAATCCTGACTTTCACATCATCAAAGTTGATGTTGATGAATGCGAAAATCTTGCTCGCAAATTTGGCATTCTTTCAATCCCAACAATCATCATTATGCAAGATGGGAAAATGATGGAAAAACATGTTGGACTTATGGAAGGCGAAGACCTTGAAAATCTCGTAAAGTCGTATCTTAACTAAAAAGATACGATTTTTTTGTTTCGAGTGTTTTTTAAGGCTGATTATTGTCAAAAATTGAATGAAAATTTAATTTTTTATATTGACTTAAAATGATTTAAGTGATAAAATATTGCTGTAAAAGTTAAGTCTCGACAGGCTGACTTTTCACAATTTTTACTATCTGCTTATCTTTGGCAGCGGCTGACCAAGACAAGCGGGAATGATAAAAAAGGAGAAACAATAGTGTCAAGAAAAGTTTATTTGGACAATGCGGCAACAACATATGTTTCAACCGAAGTTCTCAACGAAATGATGCCATGCTTCAATGTTATTTACGGCAACCCAAGTTCAATTCACGGATTTGGAAGAGAAGCAGCAGCAATCGTTGACCGTGCAAGAGATAGAGTTGCAAACGCAATCAACGCCAAAAACTCAAACGAAATATACTTTACTGCAGGCGGATCAGAGGCAGACAACTGGGCAATCAAAGGTCTTGCACATGCCTATGCAAACAAGGGCAAACACATCATTACATCAGCAATCGAACATCATGCTATATTGGATGCTTGTGCGGCACTTGAAAAAGAAGGCTTCGAAGTCACCTATCTTCCAGTTGACAAATATGGTCTTGTAAGTATTGCCGAACTGATGCATGCAATCAGAAAGGATACAATTTTGATTTCAATCATGGCTGTAAACAACGAAGTAGGAACGATTCAAAACATCAAAACAATCGCAAAAACAGCACACGAAAACGGAATCATCTTCCACACTGATGCAGTTCAAGCAATCGGGGCAGTAAAGATTGATGTTCAAGACATGGAAATCGATGCATTAAGCATGTCAGCACACAAAATTTACGGACCAAAGGGCGCTGGTGCTTTATATCTTAAAAATGGCATCAGAATCGAAAGCCTTATAAGTGGCGGAAATCAAGAACGCGGGAAACGTGGCGGGACACTCAACGTTCCAGCAATCGCCGGTTTTGGCAAAGCAATTGAAATTGCCGTTCGCGACCTTACAATCAACCAACAAAAACTCCGTTCTATCAGAGAATACTTCCTTTCAAAAGTGAAAGAAAACATTGAATATATCCATGTAAACGGACATCCACACCAAAAAATTCAAGGAACAGTAAGCATATCATTTGAAATGGTAGAAGGCGAAAGCATTTTAATGCTCTGCGACCTTGAAGGTGTTGCAGTGTCAACATCATCAGCATGCACATCAAACTCTCTTCAACCATCGCACGTTTTAAAAGCAATGGGCATTGAAGACGAAATTGCTCAAGGCACAATCAGATTCTCATTTGGCAAAAATATTTCAAGGGCAGAAGTTGATTATGCAGTTGAAGTTTTGACAAATGCAGTTAAAAAACTCAGAGCAATTTCACCAATCACAAAAGCAGGAAGGAGGTAAATATGTATAACAAAAAAGTTTTATCAATTTTCCAAAACCCAAAAAATGCTGGTGGCATGAAAGGTGCCAACGGAATCGGCAAAGTAGGGAATGCTGCTTGCGGTGACATTATGAAAATATATCTTCTTATTGAAGATGGTATAATTAAAGATGCAAAATTCAAAACATTTGGATGCTGCGCAGCGATTGCATCAACAGATGTAGCTTGTGATCTTATCAAAGGCATGACAATCGAAGATGCACTCAAAGTGACAAACAAACAAGTATTTGACATCTTAGGGGATTTGCCACCACACAAAATTCATTGCTCAGTTTTGGCTGAAGAAGCAATCAAAGCAGCAGTTGAAGACTATTACAAACGTCTTGAAAAAGCGGAAAAGAAAAACGCAGAAAACGACGAAGACTAAAAACTGTAAGTTCAAAAAACACGCACTCGCGTGTTTTTTTATTTCAAATCAACCGCTTGTAACGGAATGTATGCAAAAACGCTTGACGTTTTTTTATTTTTCACTAGAATTAAATTATAAAGATATCCACAAAAAGACTAAAAATAAATATTTTTAATATTTAATGGTGCAAAGTCGATTAAAAATTGTTGAAAAACATTAGGTAATTTTGTCGAAAATGAGTAAAATAATATACGATACAAGGTGATTGAGTAGTGGTAAAGACCAAAGCAAAACTTGCACAAATAGTAATAATTGTTTTATTGTCGCTTATTATGATGGTAGGCGGCATAGTCTTTTTATGCCAAGAAGTTGCAATGCCACCTTCACAAATGGAAGAAGTGAATCCTGTTGATGCTGCCTCCTGCGACATCGGTTACAGCATTAGTGCTTACGGCAATGGAAACCCAAATTCCACCACAACAGGAGCAAATTTTAGTGCAACAGTTGCAATCGGAAACAAGGATAGAAAACTTAAAGCTCAAAGAACAGTTAATGTTTCGGCAAGCGCCGGAACAGGATGGTATGGCACATCTGTGCCTACAACGACAGCATGGTATCGTCGCTGGACTGTAATAAACAGCATATCATATTCACAAACGATTGAAGAGAGTGTTTCAAGATATAACCTAACAGATTCAAAAGGTGCAACACACGCGACAGGTGGTTATTTGGCAAATTTAAAAGGCACCTGGTATCAATGTGATGTCGGAAATTCAACGGCAGGAGCAACATTTAATTTAACGTTTTATTACGCACCGGTTTTCACAATCAATCTTAACGGTGGGATAGGGCCGTCTGGATGGACGGGACCAGGACTTACTGCAGCAAGCGCACTCCCAACAAGACTTTATTATAATTCATACGATGGTAGAGGATCAACAGCATTTCCTTCAGCTACTATTTATGCCAATGATCCAGCAACTATGGGGAGCAGGCCTAACGCGATGTATGATGGAGTACTTAAACCACAAAGAACGGGGTATACTTTTAATGGGTATTATTCCGCTACAGGGGGATATCAAGTCGTAAGCCCAACTGGGGCTTGGAACATCACTAGAGATTCTCATTTATGTAAAGCTCAAACACTTTACGCTCATTGGACAGCAAATTACTATAATCTCACAGCAAATGCCAATGGTGGTTCTATCCCTTCAACAAGTGGCTGGAGCGGAACGGGTTCGACTGCATCCAAATCGGTTGCATTTGATTCTTCACCAGGGACAATGCCAAAGCCGACACGCACGGGCTACACTCTTGTTGGTTGGTATACAGCCACTAGTGGTGGGACAAAAGTCGCCAACGCAGACGGATCATTTATTTCCAACGTCAGTGGTTATACCGATTCCAATACAAGATGGAAGCGCAGCACTGAAACAACACTTTATGCCCATTGGACTGCAAATCATTACACCATCACAGCAGATGCCAACGGCGGAACAAACGCAGCTAAAGATGGTTGGACACTTGCCAGCGATAAAAAGACATCAACTATGAATTTTACATATAATCAACCAGCAAGCGCAATGCCAATCGCATCGCGCACAGGGTATACGTGCAATGGTTGGTATACGGCGGCAAGCGGCGGAACAAAAGTCGCCAATGCAGACGGATCATTCATAGCAAGTGTCAGCGGATATACGGACTCAAACAAAAAGTGGGTTAGAGCAGCGGCTACACGGCTTTATGCGCATTGGACGGCAAATCATTACACCATTACAGCAGATGCCAATGGGGGAACAAACGCCGCCAAGGATGGTTGGACGCTTGCCAGTGATAAAAAGACATCAACGATGAGTTTTACTTACGGGCAAGCAGCAAGCGCAATGCCAATCGCATCACGGACGGGATACACGTGCGGCGGTTGGTATACGGCAACAAGTGGTGGAACAAAAGTCGCCAATGCAGACGGATCATTCTTGGCAAGTGTCAGCGGCTATACTGATGCAAATAAAAAGTGGGTTAGAGCGGCGGCTACAACACTTTATGCTCACTGGACCGCGAACAACTACACGATAACAGCCAACGCCAATAGCGGAATCAACGCAGCTAAAACTGGCTGGACGCTTGCCAGCGACAGTAAAACATCAACAATGATTTTTACATATGGGCAAGCAGCAAGTGCAATGCCAATCGCATCACGGACGGGCTACACGCTTGCTGGTTGGTATACGGCAGCAAGCGGTGGAACAAAAGTCGCCAACGCAGACGGAACATTCTTGGCAAGTGTTAGCGGCTACACCGATGCAAATAAAAATTGGATCAAAACATCGGATACAACCTTGTATGCACACTGGACGATCAACAACTACACACTTAAAATTGATCCTAATGGCGGAATTTATAATAGTTCGACATCAATGTCAACTTTCTCTCAACACTATTACACAACAAAAGCCATTGCAAATCCTACCAGAACAGGTTACACCTTTGCAGGTTGGGTTGCTACAAAAGAAATAAACGGCGCGACATGGGCACAAATACTTTATCATTTCAATGATTCAGGTTCGCAGTTGTTTGCATCAAGCGACAATTTAAGTTCGCAAACAAAAAATGATTTTTATAGAAACAGCCAGTTTGCAAACCTCGCTCGTTACAACTTAACAAGTTATGAATTTTTGCTGCAATATTCACATATTTCTGGATATAACCAATGGAAGCAAACATCAAACCCAGCAACAGCAAACAATACAATAAGCGGCTATCAGGCGGTTTCAATTTCATGGAGTGACAACGCTTGGGGTGGAATTGCCAAGTCAAGCACAACCGCTTCAACATTTATAGACGGCTCGCCAGGAACGGGAACATGGTTCTATGCTCTTGGTGCATACGCAGCATGGAACGGTGGAATTCCAGGACCATCTGCTGCTGAAAAACAGGTTACACGTTTGTGGTTAAAAACAGATTCGACTTTGTCAAATCTAAGGCCAACCGCTTCGTTCCATAATGACGACGCGCTTGGCTCGAGCAATTATTACTACTTTAAAGACGAATCAGTAACCCTTAAAGCACTTTGGATAATAAACAACTACACACTTACCGCAAATGCAAATGGCGGATCGATACCAACTACATCAGGCTGGACAGGCACTGGCGCTACTGCAACAAAAACAGTGACATACAATGCTGCATACGGCACACTTCCAGTTCCAACGAAAACGGGATATGGATTTGCTGGTTGGTGGACTCAAGCGAGTGGGGGGACACAAGTTAGTGCAACCACTAAGATGGGAGCAGCGGATACAACAATCTATGCTCATTGGACAATCAGTTCTTACACGCTTACGGCGGACTGCTATGGCGGAACGGCACCAAGCATACTTCCAACAGGTTGGACAGCAAACGGACAACAGCCATATCGCACGCTTAATTATCAGAGTGAATATGGAACGCTTCCAGAACCAACAAGACAAGGATACATCTTTGCCGGATGGTTTACCGCAGCAAGCGGTGGAAGCGAAGTAAACAGCAGCACCAAGATGGGAGCAGCGAACGCAACAATCTATGCACGTTGGGTAGATAGTTGGGTAAAAGATATGTCAAATGGCAACCCAATAATTGATCAAGCAGATGGTTATTACATAATCGATTCAGCCGAAAAACTTGCCTGTCTAGCATATTTAGTTAATTACAACATCGACAACGGCAAATGGGCAAGTTATCAATACAAGCAAACTGCTGACATCAACCTATCAACACACTACTGGCAACCTATTGGAAATGCAACACATCCATTTAAAGGCACATATGATGGCACGACATTTGATATTCACAACATGAAGACATATTGCGGAGCAAATGACTATGAAGCATACAATGGGGTTGGAATGTTTGGTAAAATAAGTGGCGCGACAATCAAAAATGTCAACAATTACTACGTTAACATTAAGGGTAGACAAAGAACAGGAGCTATTGCTGGACGAGATGATTTATCAACAATTCAAAATTGCAGAGTAACCGGTTCAGTTACCGGCATTGCTGGCTATATTGGTGGGCTTGTGGGAGCATCATACAAAGAAAAGGTAATTGAATGTGAAAACAAAGCGACAGTAAAAGGTGATTTTGATGTTGGCGGAATAGTAGGAAATGCCAATGAAACAGCAATAACAAATTGTGTTAATCTTGGAATAATTCAAGGACGTAATGCAACTGGCGGCATAGCCGGATACAAACATTACGACAGTGTAGTAAATTGTATAAACAGTGGCAATGTGACTGGTTCAGGTCAATATATTGGAGGAATAGTCGGTTCATACGCAGGTGCAAAAGTGCAAAATAGCATAAACGAAGGAACTATTCAAGGAACAACAATGGTTGGAGGAATAGTAGGCTATATGCACACAGGCGCCGCAACAATATTGAATGGTTTGAATACAGGAACACTTAAAGCCACAGCAGCGAACAGCGAAGTTGGTGGAATTGCAGGGAGAGTAACCTATGCAACAACAATTACATCAAGTTTTGTTGATTGCTCAATAACGCCAGTAAGCACAAGCAAGGTTGGCGTGATTGTAGGAAATACAACCGTGGCAACGACAATCACATATTGTGGTGCGAAAGTGAATGTAACAGCGGCAGCATCAACAGTTCAACCATTCTACAGTGCTGATAGTGGAGTAACAGTGACGTGCAATGATTCATATTCGCTAGTAAACAACAAAGGCACGCAGATTAATCGAATCACAGCAACAAACAGTGGAATGGATGGTAAGTTTAGCAGGCTTTCAACAATACATGACGGATTACCAGTTCCACTTGGAATTTACCATACAAGCCAATATGGAACAACCACAGGCATAGCTTCAACCTTAAAGGGCAGTCAATACGGCTGCACAACAGCATAAATACAACAATAATAAAAATTAAAAAAGAGAGTAAAGTCTACTCTCTTTTTTGTTTTTTTGATTTTAAATTTTAGGATCAAAACCTTCAAAAATAACGTTGTCGCAATATTTTACAACTCTTAAATATTCTTCTTGGCTTTTTACCGTCCAAGCGAGAAGCGGAAGTTTTTTGTATTTTCTTACAAATCTGTTTGGAAGAGTTTTTGCTTCATACATAATAAAATCTGCGCCAGCAATCTTTTTTGCAAAAATCATACGTTTAAGTCCCCAGCGGGTCATAAACTTCATTTTTACATTTTTCAAATAACCTGCAAGTTGACCCCTAAGAATTTGAGGCGAATGTTGCTTGAAATATCCAAGTGAAAGGGGATTGAATGATGCAACAGCAATTTGACCTTTATATTCGGCCAAGATGTCAATAATCTTTTGTTCAAACTCGCCAACTTTTGCGTTGTTTTTAACTTCAATAATAACAGGCGTTTCGCCGGCAATCGCTTTAAGCGCTTCTTGAAGAGTAGGGATAGTTTCTTTGCCGCCTTTAAGTTTCAACATAGGCAAATCTTGTTTTGTCAAAAATTTAACATATCCGTCGTTGCCAGTCATTCTTGAAAGACTTTCGTCATGAAATACAACAACAGTGCCATCAGAAAGCATTTGAACATCAAGTTCAATAGCATATCCTGATTTGATTGCATTTTTGAAAGCAGAAATAGAATTTTCAGGGCAGTTTGCATTATGGAGCCCACGATGTGCGATAGGTGTTTCAACAAGCCAAGATTTAAAGATGTCAGTCATATTTAAAAATCCTTTAGATTGATTATTTTACATACTAAGTATACAACATGCCGTGATATTTCACAAAGCATTTTTAATATTTTTTCAAATAATTCGATTTGATAATTAAAAAATGATTGTTTTTTTGATGAATTTTGATATACTTATCACATGGAAAACATTAGAAATTTTTGCATCATCGCTCATATTGACCATGGGAAGAGCACACTTGCTGACCGCTTGATTGAACAAACAGGTTTGGTCGCAAAAAGGGATATGCAGTCGCAACTTTTAGACAGCATGGAACTTGAACGCGAAAAGGGAATCACAATCAAACTCACCCCAACAAGAATGAACTATTCATTCAATGGCCAAGATTATGTTTTAAACCTTATTGACACTCCGGGACACGTGGACTTCACTTACGAAGTTTCGCGTTCTCTTGCCGCGTGTGAAGGCGCAATTTTGATTGTTGATGCATCGCAAGGGGTGGAAGCGCAAACACTTGCCAACGCCTATCTTGCGCTTGATGCAAACCTTGAAATATTGCCAGTAATAAACAAAATCGACCTTCCTTCGGCTCGCGTAGAAGACGCAAAAAAAGAGATTGAAGAAGTTGTTGGGCTTCCAGCAGAAGATGCACCATGCATTTCTGCAAAAGAAGGAATCAACATTGATAAAGTTCTCGAAAAGATTGTAACCGACATTCCTGCGCCAAAAATTGATTTAGATTCGCCACTCAAATGTCTGATTTTCGACAGCGTTTATGATAATTTTAAAGGCGCAGTCTGCCTTATCCGTGTTTTTGACGGAGAAGTTAAAACCGGCGATGAAGTTTTGTTTATGCAAACGGGAAGAAAATATGAAGTCACAGAAGTGGGTATTTTCAATCCTAAAATGCAGCCGAGCAGCAGTTTAAAGTCGGGCGAAGTTGGCTATCTTGCTGCTTCAATCAAAAGCCTTTCAGATGTGCATGTGGGCGATACAATAACGCACACACTTGCGCCAACAGCGCACGCTTTGCCAGGCTATAAAGTTGTTCAACCTGTCGTTTTTTGCGGCGTTTTTGCAGTCGATGGCTCAAAATATAACGAACTTAAAGAGGCTCTTTTAAAACTTAAACTCAATGATGCTAGTTTGCAGTTTTCGCCAGAAGTTTCGCAAGCCCTTGGCTTTGGCTTCAGATGTGGATTTTTGGGACTTCTGCACCTTGAAATCATCACCGAACGCATTGAACGCGAGTTCAATATCGACATTATTACGACCGCGCCAAGCGTGTCATACAAGGTCATAAAAACAAACGGCGACGAACTAGAAATTTCCAACCCTGCAAATCTGCCTTCGCCAGTTGAAATTGAAAAGATTTTTGAACCAATGGTGGCTGCAAGCATATTCACTCCGCCAGCATACGTTGGCGCAATCATGCAGTTGTGTCAAGACAAGCGCGGCATTTACAAAAACATGGTTTACCTTGATGCAACCAGAGTGCGCCTTGAATATTCGCTGCCACTTGGTGAAATTATCTATGATTTTTTTGACAGACTCAAATCGGCTACAAAAGGCTATGCAAGTTTTGACTATGAAATGGACGGCTTCGCGCCAAGCAAACTTGTAAAACTTGACATACTTTTAAATGGTGAAAAATGTGACGCTCTCTCTCTTATCGTGCATGAAGACAGCGCATATGCCCGTGGCAGAGCAATCACCGAAAAACTTAAAAAAATCATTCCAAGACAACTTTTTGAAGTGCCTATTCAAGCGGCAATCGGCAACAAAATTATCGCTCGTGAAACTATCAGTGCACTCAGAAAAGACGTTCTTGCAAAGTGTTATGGCGGTGACGTAACCCGAAAGCGCAAACTGCTTGAAAAGCAAAAAGAAGGCAAAAAACGTATGCGTCAAATAGGCTCGGTTGAAATTCCGTCCGAAGCGTTTTTGTCAATCTTAAAATTGGACGACGAACAATGATGGGAATATATGTTCACATTCCATTTTGTGACAGCAAATGTGCTTATTGTGCATTTGCTTCTTTTGTTGTGTCAAATCAAATTAAGCGTGAATATTTCGACCACTTACAAGCAGAAATTGCCACTAGCCACGAGAATGACATAGTGGATTCAATTTACTTTGGCGGGGGAACGCCATCGTCAGTTGATGCTGAATTTATAGTTCGAATTTTAAAGTTGTTAAAAGAAAATTTTGACGTCACTAAAGACGCCGAAATAACGATTGAATGCAATCCTTGCTCGACTACAAAACAAAAGTTGGAGGCCTACAAAAAGGCGGGATTCAATCGCATAAGTTTTGGTGTGCAAAGTCTTGATTATGACGCACTTTCACTTATCGGCAGAAGACACACAAGCGCTCAGGCGATGCAAGCAATCGCACTTGCGCGCGAAGTGGGATTTGAAAACATTTCGGCCGATTTGCTGCTTTCGCTTCCGCAAGGAGATGTCACATCTGATGCCCAAAAACTGATAGAAAGCGGAGTTAAACACATCTCAGCATATATGCTTCAAATCGAAGACGGCACACCGCTAAAACGCAAAGTAGAAAGCGGCGAAATAAAATTAAAAGATGAAGACCAAACCGTCGACGATTATCAAAAATTAACGTCATTTTTGCAAAAAAACGGCCTAAATCGCTATGAAATCAGCAATTTTGCTTATTCTGGCTGCGAAAGCAGGCACAACAGCCACTATTGGACAGGAGAAAAATATTTAGGTTTTGGGCTCGGCGCGCACTCATTTGATGGCAAGTTTATTCGCCAAGCAAACGCTTGCAATTTTGCTGATTATTACGCTGGCAAGAAAACCTGCGAAAGTCTTTCGCCAAAAGAGCGTGACGAAGAAATCATTATGCTTGGACTTAGGTGCAAATATGGATTTGACTTAAAAAAACTCTCTTTTGACCTTGCTTCTCAGCCTGAATTTAACAAACTTTTAAAACAAAATGTGCTTAATTTGCAGGGGACAAAAGTCACTTTAAATCCTGACTTTTATCCGGTGTCAAATTCGGTTATAATAAATCTAACAAAAAATCTTTAAATAATACTTGCAATAAAAATTTGTCTATGCTATAATGCAAATGTAAAGCAAAATTACTTTACGGAGAAAAACAGATGAGTTTAGAAAACAACTTGCTTTTGGCTCAACTTTTTGACCTGTATGGACCGCTGCTTTCGCCCGCTCAGCAAAGCGTGATGAAAGAGTATATTTTAAATGATTTCACGATTTCAGAAATCGCTGAAAATCAAGGTGTTTCCAGACAGGCAATCAAAGATGCAGTTTCAAAAGCAGAACAAAAACTTAAAAGTTATGAAAACAAACTTGGTTTTTTAAAAAGACTTAACGGGGAGAAATAATGTCACTTTTTTCATCATTATCCGAAAGATTCAACCACATATTTTCCAAGTTGACAAAGCGCGGCAGACTTACCGAACTCGAAATTAAGGAAGCAATGCGCGAAGTGCGAATTGCGTTGCTTGAAGCCGATGTCAACTATATGGTGGCAAAAGATTTCATCAAAAAAGTATCTGAAAAAGCAGTCGGCGACGAAGTAATGAAAAGTCTGACTCCAGCTCAACAGGTCATCAAAATTGTGAGAGACGAACTTACCGAACTTATGAGTTCAAACTCACAAAAACTGACTATCAGTTCAGCCCCACCAACAATAATAATGTTGTGTGGTTTGCAGGGGGCAGGCAAAACCACAATGTGCGCAAAACTTGGTGCACATCTTAAAAAAAGTGGCAAAAAACCTTTGCTTGTTGCGTGCGACATCTATCGTCCGGCAGCAATATCGCAACTTCAAGTTGTTGGCAAACAAGCCAATGTCGAAGTGTTTGAACGCGGAACTCAAAACCCAGTAAAAACGGCAAAAGAAGCAATTGAATACGCCAAAAAACAGGGATTTGATGTTGTTATCTTAGACACAGCGGGCAGATTGCACATAAACGAAGAGTTAATGGACGAACTCAAAAACATCAAATCTGCTGTTCATCCAACCGAAATCTTGCTAACTCTTGATTCAATGACAGGACAAGATGCTGTAAACGTTGCAGAATCATTCAACAACGCGCTTGATGTTACCGGATTCATTCTTACAAAACTTGATGGTGACACTCGCGGCGGGGCAGCGCTTTCAATCAAAGCAATCACCGGCAAACCAATCAAATTTACCGGTGTGGGCGAAAAAATCGGCGACATCGAACCATTTTATCCCGACAGAATTGCAAGCCGAATTTTAGGCATGGGTGACGTGCTTTCGCTTATCGAAAAGGCACAAGAGGCCGTGACCGAAGAAGAAGCCAAGGCAATGGAAAAGAAATTCCGTGAAAATTCATTTACACTTGATGACTATTTGGTGCAAATTGAAAGCATGAAGAAGATGGGCTCACTTAAAGACATCTTGTCAATGGTTCCGGGACTTAGCAGTAAGCTTAAAGGCGTGGAAATCGACGAAAACGAGTTGCAAATCAACAAACATATCATTCAATCAATGACACCCCAAGAGCGTCAAAATCCTGACATCATCAAAGCGTCGCGCAGACAAAGAATTGCAAAAGGCAGCGGAACAAGCGTTCAGCAAGTAAACAAGCTGTTAAGACAATTTGCTCAGTCCAAAGAGATGATGAAACAAATGAAAAACAAAAAAGGACTGAGATTTTAATTCGTTACATGATTGCGAAAGCAATTTTGTATAAAGGTTCGCACAAAGCGAAATCACAAAAATTAACAAGGAGGAAAACATGGCAGTTAAAATTAGACTTACAAGACTTGGTGACAAAAAATCACCTTTCTACAGAGTTGTCGTTGCTGATTCAAGAAGCCCAAGAGATGGAAAATTTATCGAAGTTCTTGGAACATACGATCCACTCAAAAACCCTGCAGAAGTTAAAGTTGACACTGAAAAAGCTTCAAAATGGCTTAAAAACGGCGCAACTCCAACTGAAACAGCAAAATCTGTTCTTGTAAAAGCAGGCGTAATCGAAAAGAAGTAAGGAGAAGACATGAAAGAACTCGTTGAATACATCGTTCGCAGCCTTGTAGAAGACAAAGACGCAGTTAAAGTCACAATCGAAGAAAACGACGACGAAACTGTTGTTAGAGTTTCAGTTGCAGACGAAGATATGGGAAGAGTTATAGGCAAAAACGGAAAGGTTGCATCAAGCATCCGCACAATTGTTAAATCTCTTGCCGGAAAAGAAAGAAGAAAAACTTTCGTTAAATTTGGAGAATAATGGAAAATTTACTCATCGCTAAAGTTTCAAAGCCACAGGGCATCAAAGGTGAATTAAAATGTCAACTATTCACCGATGTTCTTGTGGCTGTAACAAAGGCGAAAAAGGTGATTATTGAAGGGAATGAGTGTGATGTCCAATACGCAAAGGTGCGCAATGGTGACCTTTATTTAAAACTTTTGGGCATAAACGACCGCAATAACGCCGAAATCTTTAGAAATTGCGAAATCTATCTTCCGAAAAACGAAATCGAATCCGAAAAAACCGAAGATTTTTTAGTCGACGATTTGCTTGGCATGGTTCTTTACGATCAGCAAGGAAAGCAAGTTGGACAAATTGTTGACTATGAAGATTATGGCTCGGCAGCAATACTTTCAATCGACGATGGCGGGCACGTATATGAAGTTCCTTACATCGCCGAAGTTTTTATTACTGACGGTGACAAATTGGTTGTAAATCGAAAAGCATACGAGGAAAGCCGAATATGAAAATAGACATTCTTACGCTTTTTCCAGAAAGTTTTGCGCCATTTAAAGAGAGCATAATTTCTCGTGCGCAAAAAAACGGAGTGATTGAAATCAACATCATCAACATACGTGATTTCACGCTCGACAAACATAAAAAATGTGACGACACACCTTTTGGCGGAGGAGCAGGCATGTTGATGAGTGTTCAGCCTGTTTACGACGCAGTTAAAAGTGTGCTTACAGATAAAAGCAAAGTGGTTTATCCTTCACCAAGTGGAAGGGTGTTCAATAGTGCAATTTCGCAACAACTCGCACAAAACGAACACTTGATTTTTATCTGTGGGCATTATGAAGGCATCGACCAACGACTTATCGAACTTTTTGGCGCTGACGAAATTTCAATCGGCGACTATGTTTTGACAGGCGGCGAAATTCCAACAATGGCAATCGTCGACAGCCTGTTAAGGTTTGTTCCTGGTGTGCTTAAAGAGGGCAGTTTAGAAGAAGAAAGTTTTTCAAATGGACTTCTTGAATATCCTCAATACACAAGACCTCAAATATTTGAAGGATTGGCTGTGCCCGACGTTCTTTTAAGTGGCAATCATCAAGAAATTGCCAAATTTCGCCATGCCGAATCACTTAAAAAAACGCAAAGGGTTCGACCTGACCTTCTCAAAGGAGAAAAATTTGAAAATTAATTGGTTTCCCGGACATATGAAGAAAGCGCTCGACGAAATGCGAGCCGAATTAAACAAGGCAGATGCAGTCGTCTATGTTTTGGATTCACGCGCACCAAAAAGTTGCTTGAATCCCGAGCTTTCTCGTTTGACCAATGGGAAGCCAATTTTATATATTCTCAACAAAATTGATTTGACCGATTTTGCGCGACTTGAAAGCATTAAAAGCACGTTTAAAGGTGATGGATTTGACTATCTTATGCTCAATTCCACCCAAAGCGGCTCAGCAAAAGATGTATGCACAAAAATCCGCAGTTTGTGCAGCGCAAAAGTTAAAAAATTCGAAAGCAAAGGCATCGGCGTGACCTTGCGCGCAATAGTCGTAGGCGTGCCTAATTGCGGAAAGAGCACACTTGTAAACAACCTTTGCAAAAAAGCAAAAGCAGTCACAGGTGACCGCCCAGGTGTAACAAAAGGCAAGCAGTGGTTTAAAATCGGAACAGGTGTCGAAATCTGCGACACGCCGGGAACGCTTTATCCAAACCTGTCAAACCAAGAAATCGCAAAAACTTTGGCGTTTATCGGCAGTATTCGAGACGAAATTCTTGATGAAGTTGAAGTTGCCACTGAACTTTTGGCGCGAATTGAAAAATTGTATCCGTCGGCAATTGAAACTCGTTTTAAAGGAGCAAAAACTCTCGAAGAAATCTGCCGCGTCCGTGCCTATCTTTTGTCAGGCGGCGAACTTGATATTTCTCGTGCGGCAAAAGCGGTTATCAGCGAGTTTAGAAGCGGCAAGCTTGGCAAACTTATGATTGAAGAATAATGAAAAAAGAAAATAAAATAAAAGGCCAAAAATATGAAAATTTGGCTCAAAATTATTTAAAGCAACACAGATACAGCATAATCGCCACAAACGTATCTAATTTTTGTGGCGAAATTGATATTGTTGCAAAGCAAAATGATACATATGTATTTGTCGAAGTGAAGGGCAGAGAGTCGACCGCATTCGGTGCGCCATATGAGGCCGTGACACCTTACAAACAAAACAAAATTCGCCGCACAGCCCAAGCTTATTTAAAAAGCAAACATTTGCTTGATATTTGTGATGTTAGATTTGATGTTATAAGTATTTTAGACAACGAAATTGAGCATTTAATTGACGCTTTTTAACAATCGAACAAAACTCCGCGACAAATTATCGCAACCAAACAACCGCATAAATAAGTGCATAAAAAAACACCTTTTGAAGGTGTTTTTATTTTAGTCTGTAATATCGATGATTGTTGGCTCGATGTGTCTCTTTTTAGCGCGTCCGTTGTATTTTGGATCCCAATCTTCGATTGCTGCTTTAAACATTTCTTCAATCTTGTCGATGCTGCGTTCGATAAGGAAGTTTTTAGAATGTTCAACGTATTGATGTTTGTATTCTTGTCTAACTTCTGGATGTTCGATCCACCAATCAAGTTTTTTCGCCAAATCTTTATAATCGCCAGCTTTAAACAATGACTCTTCGCAGATTGTGAATTGAGGAGTTGCTGAACGTGGAGATTTTGATACGATTGGCACAACTCCGCACGCGATTGCTTCCATACAGCTTATGCCTTCAATTTCGGTGTCAGCAGGGTGGATATAAATATCGGTGAAGTTGTGAATTGAGTGAAGTTGTTCTTTTGTGTAAAAGCCAAAAATTGGCGCGTTTGGAAGGCAAGTTGACATTTTTTGAATCTTCTTCTTTAAAGGACCTTTTCCGCCGAAGATAAGTTGAATTTGGTCTTTATATTTTGACATATTCACTGCTTTAATAATCAAATCGTGGCGTTTTTCTTGGCTGAATCTGCCGATGAAAGAAACTATGATTTTATCATTCAAAAATACTGGTTTTTCGCCTTCTTCCATAGTGAAAAAGTCAGAAAAGCCGTTTGAAATAACGTGCAAATAGTTGTTGTAGCCTTGTTTTACAAGTCTGTCGGCAATCATTTTGCTTGGGCAGTGGATGTGTTTAACATATCTGTAAATGTTGCGATAAAAGCTTTGATACAATGCGTCGTTAAGAGGTTTTAAGTGGTGCAAATAAATTGTTGATGTGATGTTGCAAGGGTCGATATGGAAAGCAGCAGTGCAAGGCACGTTAAGTTCACGGCAAAGTTTAACAGCGGTGCAGCCAAGTTTGAATGGCATATAAACATGAACGATGTCGCTTCCGATAATTGCTTCTTTAAGCACTTCTTTGTCAGGCGCTGCAAAAGTGAAACCCTCTGAAGAAATGATTTTATCTGCTAGTTTTCCAAAAGAACGTTTTGGAAGACCAAATTTTGTTCTGCCTTCGTTGTCAATAGTAACAACTCTTACAGTATGTCCGCGCTTGCGAAGCATTTCTGTAAATCTTCGGGCTGACACGTTTGTGCCGTTGTTTTCTTCGAAATATCCGTCAGTGACAAAAGTGATAATCATAATTTACCTCTCTAAAACAGAATAACATATATTTTTGAAAAAGCGAAATATTTTAGTGTCAAAAAACGACATTTTTTATTCATCAAAGTCGGGAATGAATTGAGTTGTTGCACTTTCCTTATCTTGAACAAATCCATTTTTAAATCCAAGTTTAATTGCGTGGGAAACAACGATTTTATATTCAAGCGGATCGAGTTTTCTGTCAACTGGAGCGCAGGCTTTAAAGCATGGCGTGTATTGATTCATAAGGCTGATAAAAGTGTCCGTGCCAAGATTTTCGGCAATCCAGTCTAAAACAGCCAAACTGTCTTTTACGTGTGATGGCAAAATCATGTGCCTAATGATGATTCCCTTTTTCATAAGGCCGTTTTCGATTACGTCAATCGGCTGATTTTTTCGCATTTGCGCTATCGCCAGGGTTGCCTCTTCAAAATAATTTGGCGCTGCTGAATAGATGGCAGAAAGTTCAGGCGAGCAGTATTTAAGGTCAACCAGGTAAACATCAACCAGCCCCTTTAATTTTGCAATGGTCTCGGCGCTTTCAAATCCAGAACTATTCCAAACAACGGGAATGCAAGGCTTGTAAATTTTTAATGCCGAAATAATTTCTGCGGTGTAGTGCGAAGGGGTGACAAGGTTTATGTTGTGCGCGCCCTTTTGTTCGAGATCTTTAAAAATCTGCACAAGGTCGTTGATGCTGATTTCTTTGCCCTTGCCGAGATGGCTGATTTGATAGTTTTGACAGAAAATGCATTTCATGTTGCAATGCGAAAAAAATATAGCACCGCTGCCATTTGTTCCGCTGATAACAGGTTCTTCCCAGTGGTGAAGCATGACCTTTGCGACTTTAAGCGATTTTGCACCACAATATCCGCAAACTTTTGATCGGTCAACGTTGCACTTTCTCGGGCAAATATTGCATTTCATAGTTAAATTTTAGCATTTTTAAAGCATTAAAGCAAGAAAATATGAAAAAGAAAATTTTTTTGAAAATATCAATAAATTATTGACTTTTGTGTAGATTTTTTGTTATACTTGCGATTGCAAGGAAGATATGGATCGCTAGCTCAGTTGGTAGAGCAATTGACTCTTAATCAATAGGTCCAGGGTTCGAGCCCCTGGCGATCCACCAAAAATAAAAAGTCGCATTTTGCGGCTTTTTTTGTCAGATAACAAATGAAAAATCAATGTTGCGTTAAAGTATATTATTACAGCATCAATTTTTCTCCTTTTACGCGGCAAAAATATGATTATGTTTTGCAACCCAAAACCTATCTAATCTCGCCATAAAGTCTTTCATATTCGGCGATATGACGAATTAATAAGTGTTCAATTTCTTTGTTTTTTGTTCGGGTGTTATGTTGCGAAATGACTCCGAGTTTATAAAGCATAGACTTTGAAAGTCTAAGCGTAAAGCGTGCGTAATCTTTTTTCATATTTTCCTTCTTTTGTAAAATGTATTTATATTAAAAGCATAACATATTTTGCAAATTTAATAAAATCTTTTTGCAAATTATCAAACAAATGCTAAAATAAAATAATGAGAGTAATATGCGGCACATGCAAAGGCAAAAGATTGCTTGAAAATAAATATGACCATATCCGTCCAACCACGGATAAAGTTAAGCAAGCACTTTTTACAAAGTTGCAGTTTTTTGTCGAAGGCAAACGTGTCCTTGACGCCTTTTGTGGAACAGGAGCATTAGGCATTGAAGCGCTATCGCGTGGTGCAAGTGAAGTCATCTTTGTTGACAAAAATCCCAAAAGCACCGCTATGACAAAACAAAACCTTAAAAATCTTTCGCTGCAAGCCAAGGTTGTTACTGGTGATGTTTGCAAGCTTCTCAGCAAAAATTGGGAAGGGTTTGACCTTATCTTGCTTGACCCGCCATATCAGTCCCAACTTTACACACCAGTTTTAAAGCAAATAGCAAAATTTGACCTATTAAACGACGACGGGATTATAGTTTGCGAGCATTTTAAAAGTGGCGAATTTGAATATAAACCATTCAAAGTTATCGATGAAAAACGTTATGGCACAATTATGCTGACATTTCTCCAAAAGGATGAATAAGAAAAATAAATTTTTTGCATAATTATGCATAAATTTGTTTGCTTTATTCAAAACGATGTGATATACTTACGACATACCCACTGGAGGAAAAATGCTTAAACAACTTGAAGAACTGGGATTTATCGACTCTACAGACGGCCAGTTAAACGAAGAAGAAAAAATCTTATTATTACATATTTATAAATCAAAATTAAACGGTGTTCAACCCGATCTTAAATCGACATATGAAAAAATTCAGTCAAAAGAATTGACTGCTTTTTCACAACTTATTGATGCTTCAATAGGCTGTGATTTTGACGGTGATTATTCAAAGATGATCGAGGCTATGCACAAAAGCATCTGCACAAAAGCAGGGAGTGCAGAAGAAAACTATAAAGAGTCTCGCACATTTGACGCTTATGAAGAAAAAATGCAAGGAATTAAAAATGTTCTCAACGAAAAGCGCGAAAAGTTGCAAACATTAAGATCACTTCTTGGCGATAAACAAAACCTTAAAGAACTTTGCCAAAAATTTGGCATGCCATCAACTGATGAAAACATCGAAATGTTGCAAGCAGGGCTTAAAAATCAATATAATGAAACACAAAAAGATTACATGACAAACCGCATAAAAGTTTTTGTCCCAGCTGTTGAATATACAATCAAATCAGACATTCGTTCAGGAAAATATGCTGAAAACAAAATGGATCGCTAGAAAAAGACATCCAAAAACACGCACTCGCGTGTTTTTTTATTTCAAACCAGCCGCAATGCACACGCAGTGTGCTATCATGTCAGCCAATATGGGAAAACCACAGGCATAGCTTCAACCTTAAAGGGCAGTCAATACGGCTGCACAACAGCATAAAGGCGTATATTGTCCCTCTTTTTGCGCATTCTAATAATGGGAGGGAAGCATGAAAGAAACTTTAATGTTGATGGGCTTTGGTATGGGGCTTGTCACCGGTATGCTTTTATACAAATATTCACCTTGCACAAAACAAGCTGTCGATAAGGGCGAAAAAGCGGTTATGAAAGAGGTTGAAAAGGCGACAAGTGCAGTAAAACAAGCTCAAAAGAAATCTAAATAACAAAAAAGCAAGGGTTAATCCTTGCTTTTATTTTTTTAAAAAACCGAGCAAATGCTTTGTCAATGTTAAACCAGCTGCCACAAACATTGCTGGCTCCACCAAAGTTTCCTCATGGCACACAGTTGGATTCCCTTAATGATGCTTCCGTCAGGACCTGACATGGTTCAGGAGCAACTATTGCATAAGACCTTGATTTCAACACCAATAAAGTTTGCACATTTCCGACCTAACAAAGCCTAGGCAAGCGTTCAATCCTGCTGTAGCGGGTTGCAGGTTACAGGGCACCGCTAACTCCCCATCTAGCTCGGTTCAATTATTATATATCAAAAAAATAAAAAAATCAAGAAAAACGTTTCGCTTTTTTCACAAACTAATATATACTGATAAAGTATGATTTAAGCATTTTTTTGCTACAAAACAACCAACAGGGGTGACTATGGAAGAAAAAACTAAGGCCGAAAGATTTCTTGACGCGTTCAACAGCATTGATTATTCACTTAGAGCAAGGTATAACCTTAATCGCAGCATGAGCTTTTCAGATTTAATCAGAAAGTGTGTTAGTTTAAATTATGTGATAAGGAAATATGAAGACGACTTAATTGATTATGGCAGACTTCGCAATGCTATTGTGCATCAGGGAAACAAAGATTATATAATTGCTGAACCACATGAAAACATTGTGTCACACATCGAAAAAATTGAACGTTTAATCAATGTCCCACCCAAAGCGATTGATATTTGCCGCAGAGATGTGCTTTCTGCCTCTGCTGGTTCATCAATGGAAGACATCATCAAATTGATTTCTTCGTCGAAATATTCCAATATTCCTATTTATCAAGGAAAAACTTTGATTGGAATTGCAAATGGTCAGAAAATTCTTGACAGTTTTGGTCAATATTTGATTTCAGGTGGCAAGGCGAACACATTTTTAAAACATATGCAAATTGAAGATTTGCTCACTAAAATTGAAGATTCAAAGTATTATGAAGTTTGCCCAGTGGATTTAACAATTGAAGAAACGCTCAATAAGTTCCACAATAATCCAAAACTTTTAGTTATACTCTTGACAAAAACAGGGGGATATAATGAAAACGCTGTTGGAATTGTCACCGGTGCAGATTCTATCACTATGAACAAGGTTCTTGACGACTTTAATTAGTTGACAAAAACGGTTGTCAGTGTTAAAATAATCACGTAAATAAAAAATGTTGATGAAAGACACGATTTTTAAACAATTTTTCACAGAGAGTTGCAGGTTGGTGAAATGCAATAAGAATTTTTAAAAACCATCACTTTCGGAGTTGCAAAGTTGAAAGCATGCTTATGTGTGCAATTAGACTGCGCCGGCATCTTCCCGTAACAGAAGAGGTGTGTCAACAGGCACGCAGGCATTACAAGTGGTTAACCCTCGGCGGTCTTGTATCTGCCGAGGATTTTTATTTTTAGGAGAAGAAAATGAAAAAAGAACAAACCATGCCAAATTTCATTGAAATGGAACACAATATTCTTGATTATTGGAAGAAGAATGATTCTTTCAAAAAGTTGGTAGCAAAAAATGCAGGACACGACCGTTTTAAGTTTTTAGACGGTCCAGCAACGGCAAACAATCGTCTTGGAGTTCACCACTTTTGGGGAAGAACACTTAAAGATTTGACAATCAGATACAACGCCTTGAAAGGCAGAGATTGCCAATATCAAAATGGCTTTGACGGACAAGGCCTTTGGGTTGAAGTCAATATGGAAAAAGAATTAGGACTCAACGGCAAACCTGAAATCATCAAATATGGCGTTGACAAGTTTACAAACAAATGCATCGAACGTGTTGCATATTTTGGCAAGGAAATAACAAATCAATCAATTCGCATGGGACAATGGATGGACTGGGACAACAGTTATTACACAAATACTGACGAAAACATCACTTCAATTTGGTATTTCTTGAAAGAATGCGCTCGCCGTGGCTGGCTTGTTCGTAAAAACAGACCTATCGCATGGTGCCCACGTTGCGGAACAAGCATCAGCGAGCACGAAATGTCATCGTCGTATCACGAAGTAGAACACACTGCGCTTTTTGTCAAACTTCCAGTAAAAGGCAAAAACTTTAAAATTGTTGCATGGACAACCACTCCATGGACGCTTTCAGCCAATGTGGCACTTGCAGTAAATCCAGAATTTGAATATGTTGAAGTGGATTATCACGGCGAACATATTTTGATTGGCAAAGACAGATATAAAGCGGTTTTAAAAGAAGATGTGCATGTCGTTGCTACCTATAAAGGCAGCGACCTTGTTGGGCTTGAATACGAAACCTGCTTCCCAGAAATTTCTGAACAACAATTCTCGCATAAAGTTGTAGCATGGGATATGGTTGACAATGCAGAAGGAACATGCGTTGTTCACATCGCGCCTGGCTGCGGGGCAGAAGACTTTGAACTTGGAAAGTCTCTTTCACTTCCTGAAATTTGTCCAATCAACGAACAAGGCGTTATGCTTGACAACACAGGATTTATGGCAGGAAAGAAAACAACAGAGGTTGTTGATCTTGTTGTGGACAGATTAAAACGCGACGGCAAACTTTTGTATGCGCACAAATATAAGCACAGTTATCCGTATTGCTGGCGCTGCAAAACCGACCTTGTATACAAACTTATTTCAGCTTGGTATATCAAAATGGACGAAATCCGCCCACTCGCGCTTAAAGCAATCGAAGAGGTTGAATTTAAACCTGAATTTGCCAAAAAACGTATGATTGATTGGCTTAACAATATGGGCGATTGGAACATTTCGCGCAGCCGTTTTTATGGGCTTCCTCTTCCATTCTACGTTTGCGAAAAATGCGGAAAAATCCATGTGATTGGCTCGAAAGAAGAACTTAGAGAAAAAGCAGTGAATCCTGCGCTTGTTGACGCTCTTCCTTCAATTCACAAACCTTGGATTGACGACATTAAAATCAAATGTGATTGCGGCGCTGAAATCTCACGCGTGCCAGAAGTCGGCGACGTTTGGCTTGACGCGGGCATCACACCTTTCAGCACGAAAAAATATTTCACAGACAAAAACTTCTTCAACGCAAACTTCCCAAGCGATTATGTTTGCGAAATGATAGAACAAATTAAACTTTGGTTCTATTCTTTGCTTATCATGAGCGTTGTTCTCACAGGCAAAGCGCCATACAAAAAAGTCGTAACTTATCAATATGTAAAAGACGAAAATGGTGGCGAGTTCCACAAGAGCGGCGGAAATACGCTTGAAGCGGACGTAATTGCCGACAAGGTTGGGGCAGATGTTATTAGATATTTGTACGCTTCGTCAAGCCCAGCCAACGACATGAGATTCGGCTTTTCACTTACTGACGATGCACGCAGAAAATTGATTGCGTTCTGGAACGTTTACACATTCTTTAACACATATGCTTGCATTGACAACCCAGACATTGTTCACTTTACCCCTTCTGAAAAAGATTTGACAATCACAGACAAGTGGCTGATTCAAAGCATAAACAAGTTTATCAAAACATCAGATGCAAATTATGCTGACGACAAATGCTTCTTAGTTGTAAAAGACTTTGAAAAACTTGTTGACGATATTTCAAACTTCTACATCCGCGCCAACAGAAAACGTTTCTGGAAGAGCGAAAACAAAGTTGACCAACTTGCCGCTTATTGGTGCTTGTATTATGCAATCAAATCTATGATTAGAGTTATGGCGCCAGTTATTCCATTCCTTAGCGAACACATTTGGCAAAACCTTGTAAGAGAAGTTGAGCCAAACGAAGCCGAAAATGTTATGCTGTCGGGCTATCCAACAGCAATCTATGACAAAGATTTCGGTGACATTTTAGAAAACGCAGCAGTGGCAAGAGATGTTATGTCAACCGCTCAACGCCTTAGAAACGAAAATCAAATCAAAGTTAAACAACCTTTGAAAAAGATGTATGTTGCAGGCGGGGCAAACACTGTTAAGGTGCTTGAAGATTTTGACAGCATCATCAAAAGCGAACTTAATGTTAAAGAACTTGAATGCGTTAAAGACGATTCACTTTTCAACGACGAATATCTTTCAGTAAACTTCAAAAAAGCGGGAGCAGTTTTGAAGGGCAATGTTCAAGCGCTTAAAAACGAACTTGCATCTGTTTCGGATTGGTCAAAAATTATGAGCGATTACAAAACAGGCAAGGTTAGCGTGGGACACTTTGAAAATCTGGATAGTGAACTTTTCAACCTTGAAAAGAAACCAAGACAAGACTTTGTAATTGCACACGAAAATGGCAATACAGTTGTGCTTGACATAAACCTTGACCCAGAACTTTATATGGAAGGACTTTATCGTGAATTTGTCCGCGGGCTTCAAGTTATGAGAAAAGAAGCAGACTTTGCAATCGACGAACGCATCAAAGCAAGTTTTGAAACCAGCGACGAGCAACTTAAAGCTATGCTTGAAAAGTTTGGTGACAAAATTATGCAAGAAGCGCTCATCTGTCAAATGTGCCCATCACTTTCGGCAGCAAAGATTAAAAAATCTGTTGAAGTTGGCGACGGCGAAATCATAGTTTCACTTGAAAGCAAATAAACAAAAGACGGCTTATAGCCCGTCTTTTTCTTTGTTTTTGTTGTGTTTTGACAATAATTATGCTAAAATTAACTGAAATTTATGAGGTGACTATGAAAATCGCAAATGGCTGGCAAGATTATGAAGTTCTTGCAACAGGCGACGGCAAAAAAATTGAAAATTGGAACGGACACGTGCTTGTTCGACCAGACCCACAGGTTATTTGGGGCGGACTTGAAAACCGCCGCAAACCATATGAAAAACTGATCGCGGCAGAATATCAACGTTCATCGTCTGGCGGAGGATGCTGGGAAGAGAAAAAGAAACTTCCTTCGCAGTGGCTTTGCACTTGGAAAAATTTAAAATTCATAGTTAAGCCTATGGGATTTAAACACACCGGAATATTCCCAGAACAAGCAACAAATTGGGAAAGAATGCAGACTCTTATTAAAAATTCTGGCAGAGAAATTAAAATTTTAAACCTTTTTGCTTACACTGGTTGTGCGTCGGTTGCGTGTGCTGCGGCAGGAGGAAAAGTTACTCACGTTGATGCAAGCAAAGGAATGGTGGAGCGCGCGAAAGAAAACGCACGTCTTAATGGCATCACTGACATAAGATTTATCGTTGACGACTGTCAAAAATTTATAGAGCGTGAAATTCGTCGTGGCAATCGCTATGATGCAATTATCATGGACCCACCAAGTTATGGCAGAGGGCCAAGCGGGGAAATGTGGAAAATCGAAGACAATTTGTTTGACTTTATCGGGCTTTGCAAGCAAGTGCTGTCAGACAATCCGCTATTTGTGCTGGTTAATTCTTACACAACCGGCTTGCAAGCGGGGGTTATCAAAAATATGCTTGCCTTGACATTTGGAATTGAAGGCACCGAGGCGGACGAAATTGGCTTGCCAACGAAAGAAGGAATAGTACTTCCTTGCGGCAACAGTGGATTTAAAATTTGGTAAGGAGAAAATATGCAAGTAGTTTATGAAGACAATTCAATAGTTGTTGTTGTCAAACCGCAAAACCAACCATCGCAGCAAGATGAGTCGGGAGATTTGGATTTGCTTAATGAAGTTAAAGCATATGTAAAAGAAAAATACAACAAGCCGGGCGACGCGTTTATCGGCCTTGTTCACAGACTTGACCGTCCAACTGGCGGGCTTATGGTTTTTGCTCGCAATTCAAAGTCGGCAGAGCGTCTTTCAAAGCAAATTCAAAGTGGACAATTTCACAAAACATACTACGCTGTTGTTGATGGCAGAATTAAACAATCATCTGAAAGGCTTGTGCATTATTTAAAGAAAGATGAAAAAAATAATATTGTCAAACTTTGCCCACCACTTGAGAGCGGCGCAAAAAAGGCAGAACTTATATACAAATGCCTTGACCGAAACGACGAACATTCGCTTTTAGAAATTCAAATTTTGACAGGCAGATCGCATCAAATTCGTGTGCAACTTTCAAGCATAGGCTACCCGCTTTATGGTGATATGAAATACAACAAATCGGCAAAGAAAGGCAACCTTGCATTGTGGGCGGGCAGGCTTGAATTTGAACATCCAATCACAAAAGCAAAAATGGTGTTTGTGTCATCACCAGATGAAACCAAAGCGCCTTGGAATGAATTTAAAATTTCAAAATATTTTATGAGGTAATTTATGAAGAGAAATCTTGTCCCTGCAAAATACAAATGGGATTTGTCGGCTTATGCCAAAGATGAAGATGACTTTTTGAAACGCACAAAAGCTCTGCAAAAATATGCCGAGCTTTTTAAAAGTTTTGAAGGCAAACTTGCAGACGATAAAATGCTGCTTAAACTTCTTAATCTTACAAGTGAATATTCTAAAGAAGTTTCGCTGCTTGGCAATTATGCGCAACGAAAATTAGACGAAAACTTGGCAGATTCAAAAGCGAGTGAAAATGTGAATTTGCTCAGCAAAATTTGCAGCGACAATTCGGTTGCAAGTTCATTTATCACACCTGAAATTTCGCAATTTTCAAACGATAAGTTGCAATCTTTAATGCAAAATCGCAAATTTAAAGCACACAGACTTTATTTTAGAGATATTTTGCGCGATCGCCCTCACATTTTGCCAAAAAACGAAGAGAAACTTCTTTCCGGCATGGGTGAATTTTTAGGCGGTTTCAGCGAAAATCACGACAATTTTTCAGATGCGGATTTAAAGTTTAAAGATGTTTTAGATGGCAGTGGCAAAGCGCACAAATTTACGCAGGACAAATACAGTTTGTATATGCACAGCAAAGATAGAGTTCTTCGCGCAAATGTTTTTGCAGAGCAAAACGGGGCGTATGGAAGATTTATCAATTTCTTGTCAAGCAACTATCTCAGCGACGTAAAGGCGGATTGCTATTTTTCAAAAATTCACAACTATTCATCAGCGCTTGAAGCAGCAGTGCTGAGTGAAGAAGCAAGCATCGACGTCTACAACAATCTCATCGCTTGCGTGCACAAAAACCTGCCAACACTTTATGCTTATTTTGATGCAAAACGTTCGCTTTTAGGATATAAAGATTTTTACATTTATGATCAGTTTGCTTCTGTCAGTAAAGTTAAAGAGCAAAAATATTCTTATGACGATGCAATAAAACTCATCAAAAAAGCAGTGGCTCCACTTGGCAAAGAATATGTTGCGCTTATCGACAAAGCTAAAAAAGAAAAATGGATCGACCTTATGCCAAACGACGGGAAGGCTGGGGGAGCATATTCGGCTTCTGCATATGGCGCAAATCCTGTGGTGCTGACAAATTTTACAGGCGACTACAATTCTGTTTCAACTCTTGCTCACGAACTTGGCCACGCAATGCATTCATATTTTTCAGAAACGCATCAAATTTTTGAAGAAAGCGGGTATGTGATTTTTGTTGCAGAAGTTGCGTCAACTGTAAATGAGATGCTGCTTAGACTTATGATGCTTAAAAATGCTTCTACTCAAAATGAAAAGCGCAGCATTATCGACGGAATCTTTAATGATGTCAAATCTACAATTTTCAGACAAACTATGTTTGCGGAGTTTGAAGAGTGGGTGCACGCCGAATATGAAAAAGGCAATCCTTTGTCAAAAGATAAACTTTGCGAAAAATATTATGACCTTAACAAATTGTATTTTGGCAAGCGTGTAAAACTGACAAAGGAAACTCAATATGAATGGGCAAGAATTCCACATTTCTATCGCAGTTTTTATGTTTACAAATATGCGACCGGGCTTATCAGCGCGCTAAATATTGTCAGCAGAATTTTAAACGGCGAAGAAGGCGCAGCCCAAAAGTATTTAAACTTTTTAAAATCGGGCTGCACGTCTGACCCAATAACGCTGCTTAAAAACGCTGGTTGCGACCTTGAAAAACAATCGACTTTTGACGAAGTGTTTGACTTTTTAAGAACTCTTCTTGTTGATTTTAAATAATTAAAATGCAAATAAAAAATTAAATAAATATTAAATAATTAAGTAAAAATATCATTAAAAATCAAATATTTTTTAAAAATAATATAAAAT